>Ga0265338_10000365_pt1 | contig 81425 bp, 77 predicted proteins | sample 42126metaG_FD_193579 | JGI IMG/M metagenome (GOLD analysis project Ga0265338, IMG submission 193579) | Rhizosphere microbial communities from Carex aquatilis grown in University of Washington, Seatle, WA, United States - 4-21-26 metaG | ecosystem: Host-associated > Plants > Roots > Rhizosphere...
CACGCGGATAATTTATCGTTCTTTGATGTGCGCGCGTTCATCGCCCGGCATCAGGCCCGGCCGGCCGGCTGTGAAATGACGATGATGACCTATATCACGCCAACGCCTGAAACGTGCGGGATCCTGGAGTTGGATAAAAAAGCGGTGGTAAAAGCTTTTTATGAAAAAGTGAGCTTCCCTCCAGGGAATTTGGCCAACGGCGCGGTTTACATCCTTGAACCAACGGTCATTGATTTTTTGGCGGGATTGAAGAAAAGCTGTATCGATTTTAGCACCGAAGTATTGCCGTATTATTTAGGAAGGATTTTTACCTTCCATAATGATGTTTACCATCGGGATATTGGCAATCTTGAAAGTTATGAGCAGGCGTTAAAAGATATCGTCAAACTGGGGAACAGTTTCTAATGAAGAAGGTCTTTGTTTCAACCACCACATTCGCTCAGGAAGATCCAGCCATCCTTGAAGTTTTGGCCAAAGCAGGAATTTCTGTCACCAGAAATCCACTTCAGCGCCGCCTGAATGAAAAAGAGATCACAGAATTCCTTGTCAGGGGCGGATATGACGGGCTTTTGGCAGGGCTTGAACCATTGACAAAGAATGTTCTGGCCAAGGCCCAATGTTTACAAGTTATTTCAAGGATCGGTGTGGGGCTGGATAATGTCGATCAACATGCCGCCCGTAAATTGGGCATTAAGGTTTTTAATACTCCCGGCGTATTGACAGACTCAGTGGCGGAATTGACGATCGGCCTAATCCTGGCCGCTTTACGAAAGATCACAATAAGCGACCGCAACATGCATCAGGGAAAATGGAGCAAAGAAATGGGTTCCCTGCTCAAGGACAAGACGCTTGGAATTGTAGGTTTTGGGAATATCGGCCAGCGTGTTGCCAAGCTCGCAGGGGCCTTTGGAGCAAAAACAATCTTTTATGATGTGCGCAAACTTAAAAAGAATAAAGCTAAACAAGTGACATTTGCCAAGCTCGTTGAGTCAGCGGATATTATTTCTCTGCATTCTTCCGGCCAGGATTGCCTGGTCGGGGACAAAGAGATCAAAGCCGTTAAACAGGGGGTTATCATCGTCAATACTGCCAGGGGAAGATTGATCGATGAAAACGCTTTGCTTAAAGGTTTGTCATCAGGGAAGGTTTCATGCGTTGCCCTCGATGTTTTTGAGCAGGAGCCTTATAGCGGAGAGCTTTGTAAATATGAAAATGTGATCTTAACCGCGCATATCGGTTCTTACGCGAAAGAAGCGCGTATCATGATGGAGAGAATGGCGGTTATGAATTTGATGAAAGCAATACCCAAATGACAATGGAAAATGATTTATTCAAGAAGATCAAGAAAATCCCTGGATTGTTAATACAGGAAATTATTTGCTGGTTTGAAGCTATTTTCATTCAAAATCTTCCTGGATTGGTTGGCATGAAAATACGTTCTTTATATTGGGCTTTAAGGTTTTATAAACCTCAATTTGTGAACATAGGTAGGGGTTTAATAACGACATCACCCGGGAATATCACAATGGGTAAGGATGTTTATATCCTTCACAATTCATTCTTATATGCGGATACTAAATCCCCGATATTTATCGGTAACAGGACCTGTATCAACAGCAATGTCACTATAGATTCAGCGGATGGCGGAGAAATTGTTATCGGGAATGATGTAATGATCGGGCCCAATGTGATCTTACGCGCGAGTAACCATCATTATGAAAATAGAGATATTCCAATAAATAAACAAGGTCATACCGGGGGCAAGATCATCATTGGTGATGATGTATGGATCGCTGCCAATGTTGTTATTGTGCCCAACGTGACGATCGGCCGCGGGGCAGTCATCGCCGCCGGCAGCGTTGTCACTAAGGATATCCCTGAATTTGTATTAGCGGGAGGGGTTCCGGCAAAGGTGATCAAGACGAGAGGCAAGGTGTGATGAAAAGCATCCTTGTTTTAGGTGCAACAGGATTGTTGGGTGTTCCCCTTTCTGATCATCTGGAAAATAAAGGCCACCGTGTATTTAGGCATGGACATCATGCAAAAGCCTCAATTCAAGCAGATATAAGTAATTTTGCGCAGTGCCATAAAATATTGGATGATTTAAACCCTGATTACATTATTAATTTGGTCGCTTTGACCGATGTTGATAAGTGTGAAAAAGACCCGGATTTGGCGTATCGAATAAACATCAAGTCTGTTGAAAACATACTATCCTGGAAGTCAACGCATCTTCAAACAAAGATTATCCAGATATCGACCGATCACATTTATGATGGGCCAGGGCCCCACGCAGAAGACGATATCAAGATAAGAAACACGTATGCTTTGACCAAGTATTGCGCGGAACACATTGCTTTAAGGATGGACGCATGTGTGTTGAGGATAAATTTCTTTGGCAAGAGCAGAACACCAGGAAGGTTAAGCTTGAGCGATTGGCTTGTCACGAATTTGGCAGAAAGAAAACCAATAAAATTATATACGGATATTTATTTTAGCCCGCTTTCAATAGGTACTTTGTCCCAAAATATTGAAATGGTGGTTGGTAATTTTCATAGTGGTGTCTTTAACTTAGGCTGTTTACAGGGGATGTCTAAACGAGATTTTGCCGTTTTGTTTGCCCAAACATTAGGATTGAGCCTTGATAGTGCCACTGACGCGTTCTCCGTCGATTGTCAACAGGGCGCTGCCCGTCGACCAATGGATATGCGTATGGACTGCGGCTTATTCGAGGCAACATTTGGAATTAAATTACCGTCTTTAGCGCAAGAAATAAATGATGTTAGGAAAGAATATGTCCGGGAAAATTAAAAGTGAATTTAAATTAGGAAGAAAACTATTAGGGTTGGGGCATCCGACTTATTTTATAGCTGATATCGCGGCCAATCATGATGGTGATCTTATCAGGGCTAAAGAACTGATCTATCTTGCGGCCAAGGCAGGCGCGGATGCCGCAAAATTTCAGCATTTTACCGCAGAGACCATTGTCAGCGATTATGGTTTCAAGGATTTGGGGTCTCAGAGATCACATCAATCCAAATGGAAGAAGTCCGTTTTTGATGTTTATAAGGACGCTTCACTGGATATTGATTGGACCCCGATTCTTAAAGATACTTGCGATAAGGCTGGTATTGATTTTTTAACGAGCCCTTATTCCATAGAATTAGTGGATCGCGTTGAACAATATGTTTGCGCCTATAAGATCGGGTCCGGGGACATTACCTGGGTTGAGATTATGGAACATATGGCAAAAAAGAACAAACCGGTTATTTTTGCTGCTGGGGCTTCGACCATGGAAGATGTCGACCGGGCCATGAAGGCGGTCAGGAAATTCAATTCGGAACTAGTTTTGATGCAGTGTAATACCAACTATACGGCAAGCTTAGAGAATATGAAATATGTAAATTTGAACGTGTTAAAGGATTTTCAGGAAAAATATCCCGGCATCATACTCGGTCTAAGTGACCATACGCCGGGGCATACTACAGTTTTAGGGGCGATCACTTTGGGGGCCCGGGTCATAGAAAAACATTTCACAGACAGCACACAAAGGATTGGCCCTGATCATGGGTTTTCGATGGATCCTTTAAGCTGGAAAGAGATGGTAGACCGGTCGCGGGAATTAGAATCGGCTTTAGGCGATGGCATTAAAAAGGTTGAGAACAATGAATTTGAGACAGTGGTATTGCAAAGAAGAGCCATTAGAGCAGCGTGCGATATAACTAAAGGGACTTTGGTTGAGAAAAAAGATCTTGATGTGCTAAGACCCTGTCCCTCTGATGGGCTACCACCATATCGATTAGTTGATATTTTAGGCAGGAAGTTAGTTAAAGATTATAAAAAGGGAGAGCATATTAAATGGTCCGATCTGAAATAGCCATTGTTATCCCTGCGTATAATGAAGAAAAAACAATTAAAGAAGTTATAGAAAATGCCCAAAAATTTGGGGACGTTATCGTTATTGACGATACTTCTACTGATGGCACCAAATCAATAGCCCTGAAAGCGGGTGCTATCGTAGTTTCCCATGAATCCAACCTTGGTTATGACGGGTCATTAAACACAGGTTTTAAAACCGCCCAGGAACAAGGTTATAAATATGTGGTCACCATGGATGCTGATGGTCAACATTCTTTTGAAGTTATTGGCCAATACATTGATTATTTAAAAACGCACGATTATATGATCGTCCTGGGAGTAAGGCCCCAAAAAGCAAGATTTTCTGAAAGACTTATGGGCTTATATTGTCAATGCCGCTTTGGCATTAAAGATATTCTCTGCGGGATGAAAGGTTATAACATGAAGGTATATCTGGAAAACAATGGTTTTGATCACGGGGGTTCTATAGGGACTGAGTTGGCCTTTATGTCTGTTAGAAGGCGTAACAAATTTATTCAGATGGATGTGCCAATAAAACCAAGGCAAGGCAAGTCAAGATTTGGCAATATTTTAAAAAGCAATTTTAAAATACTTAAAGCACTCTTTTTTATTTTTAAACTTGATATTATTGGGAATTAAATATTAAAACCATGATGGGGGACGGAATGCTCAACGGAAAATCAATTTTGATCACAGGTGGCACAGGGTCTTTCGGACATAAGTTTACGGCAACGGTGCTAAAACGTTATAAGCCGAAAAAAATCATCATTTTCAGCCGTGACGAGTATAAACAGCATGAAATGTCAAAATTATTTTCTGAAAAGCAATACCCCGCGATCCGTTATTTTATAGGGGATGTCCGTGATAAGAGCCGTCTTTTTAGGGCTTTTGAGGGCGTTGATTATGTAGTGCATGCCGCGGCTTTGAAACAAGTGCCGGCCTTGGAATACAACCCGACAGAGGCGATCTTGACGAATGTCGACGGGGCGAACAATATCGTAGATGCGGCTATTGATGCAGGGGTCAAGAAGCTGATCGCGTTATCGACCGATAAAGCGGTCAGTCCGGCCAATTTGTATGGCGCAACAAAACTTGTTGCCGAGAAATTGTTTGTCGCTGCCAATATGTACGGCGGAGGCCGCGTTCGATTTTCAGCGGTACGTTATGGTAATGTGGTCGGTTCTCGGGGGAGTGTGGTGCCATTTTTTATGGAACTAAAGAAAAATGGCGTAAAGGAATTTCCTATAACAGATGAACGGATGACCCGTTTTTGGATCACCTTGGAACAGGGAGTTGAGCTGGTGTTAAAGGCCTTGCAAGAATCTGTAGGTGGGGAAATATTTGTCCCCAAGATTCCTTCCATGCGAGTGACCGACCTTGTCCGTGCTATTGAACCAAAATGTATATTGAAGAAAATCGGCATCCGTCCCGGTGAGAAGCTGCATGAGTCACTCATATCAGAGGATGAAGCCCGCAAGACGGTTGAGATGGAAAAGCATTATATTATCCTGCCTCAATTCACCGCGCTAACAGCAACGGAAACGCACTATGCGAAAAAGCAGATATTGCCTGAAGGGTTTGTATACCGCAGTGATCTTAATAAGGAATGGTTGAATATTAAACAACTTCAGAACATGTTAAAGGAAAATCGTGATTAATTAAGGAATTTTGGATTGATAAAAGTATGGGAAATATAAAATCACAAGCAATGCAGAAAAAAGCTAAACAGTTCATTCCCGGAATGGCACAGCTTTTATCCAAGCGCCCGGATATGTTTTCTTTAGGTGTTTGGCCGGGCTATTACAGTAAGGCTCAAGGCTCGAAAGTTTGGGATCTGGATGGTAACAAATATATTGATATGAGCATAGGTGGAATCGGGGCTAATGTCCTTGGCTATGCAGATACGGAAGTTAATGAAGCGGTGATCAAGGCGGTTAAAATGGGCTCAAGCTGTTCATTGAACTCACCTTATGAAGTAGAGCTTGCCGAAGAGCTGTGCCGTTTACATCCCTGGGCAAAGATGGCGCGTTTCGCGCGTAGTGGAGGGGAATCGATGGCCATCGCGGTGCGCATCGCCCGTGCGCATACAGGCCGGGATATAGTGGTTATTTGCGGTTACCACGGCTGGCATGATTGGTATTTAGCCGCGAATCTTGGTACTAAAAATGCCTTGGGAGAGCATCTTATACCTGGATTAAGTCCGGCAGGTGTGCCGCAGGCCTTAAAAGGGACGACCCTGGTTTTTAGTTATAACGACCTTGCGAGTTTGGCGAAAGTTGTAAAGAAGAATAAAGGCCAGATCGCGGCCATTATCATGGAGCCGATACGGAATGTAGAGCCGTCCCCAGGGTTTTTAAAGGGTGTGCGCAAGCTTGCTGATAAGGCAGGAGCTGTGTTTATTTTTGATGAGATATCATCCGGATTTCGTATGAATTGTGGCGGGGCGCATCTGCTTTATGGGGTTGAGCCGGATATGGCGGTTTTTTCAAAGGCTTTAGGAAATGGCTTTCCCATCGCGGCAATAATTGGCCGATCGCATGTGATGGGATCAGCGCAAAAAAGCTTTATCAGCAGCACCATGTGGACGGAAAGTATCGGTCCAGCGGCGGCCTTGGCCGTGATCAGAAAATTTAAGAAATTTAAGGTACAGAAACATCTGATGGCTATGGGAAGATTGGTCCAGGAGGGTTGGCAAAAGGCAGGGAATAAAAATGGCCTTGCCCTTAAAGTTTCAGGGATATATCCGCTGAGCCATTTTGTTTTTGATGACACTGAACATCTGGTGATGAAAGCATTTTTTATCCAGGAAATGCTGAACAAAGGATTTTTAGCTTCAAATCTTTTTTATCCCATGTACGCGCATAAAAGAGCAGATGTCTCGGCCTATTTGAAAGCGGTCGATCAAGTGTTCGCGCGAATCAGACAGCTTAAAGATAATGGTGGATTAAAAGCTTCACTTAAAGGTGAACCATCCGCTTCGGGATTTAAACGGATCACATAAATGACAGATCGATTGGTTCTTGGAACAGCGCAGTTGGGGATGGCGTATGGCATAAATAATAAGATCGGTAAACCAAATCTTAACAGTGCTTGGGAGATAGTTAAAACAGCTTTTGATCAAGGTATAACACGTTTTGATACAGCCCAGGCCTATGGTGATAGCGAAAAAGTGCTGGGAATGGTTTTTGATAGGCTAAGATTCAGCGGACAAATAAAAGTTTACAGTAAATTACACCCTCAACTTGACTGTTGCAATGAGAGGGCTGTCCAACAATCAGTTGATGATTCTTTATCTAAGCTTGGCATCGAACGTCTTGAGGGTTTGTTATTGCACCATGAGGATCAATTACGATTTTGGGACAAAGGCTTGGGTTCTGTCTTAAAGAAATTGGTCACTCAAGGCAAGGTAAATTCAATAGGGGTTTCTTTCTATACACCTCAAAAAGCTTTAGAAGTCTTGGATATGGATGCCATTGACATGCTTCAGGTGCCAGCGAATATTTTAGACCATCGTTTTGAAGATATAGGCGTCTTTAAAAAGGCTCAAGAACGCGCGAAACAAGTTTTTGTACGCAGTATTTTTCTTCAAGGGTTATTATTAATGCCTTTTGATCGTGTTTCAGGATCAATGAAGCATGTCCTGCCATATCTGCAACGGTTAGAGCAGATGGCAAATGATATGAAATTGACCCGTCACGAGTTGGTTTTAGGTTATGCAGCTCAGCAATGGCCAGGTTCTTTTGTTCTATTTGGTGCTGAAAGCGGCAAACAGGTTTTAGATAACGCAAAGGCTTTTATACCAAAAGCGGTATTAAAAATTAATAAGAATATTTTTAAAAATGTACCGGAAAATATTTTAAATCCGGTGCTTTGGCCTAAATCATGAAAAAAGCGGTTGTTATTATTCAAGCACGTATGGGCTCATCCCGTTTGCCCAATAAAGTATTGATGCCCCTGGCGGGGAAGCCTGTCCTCGAACATGTGGTACGCCGTTGCCAGCATGCTCGATTCGTGGATCGGGTGATCGTGGCAACAACGGTAGATTCTAAAGATCTTGATATTGTGAATTTCGTGAATGGCCTAGGGATTGATGTCTTTGAGGGATCAGTAAATGACGTCTTAGACAGGTATTATCAAACAGCAAAATTATTTAAAGCAGGACATATAGTACGTATTACGGCGGATTGTCCTACGATCGATCCTGATGTTATAGATCTAGTTGTTGAAGAATATTTTGAATCTGGCGTTGATTATGCTTCCAACACATTGGAAGAAACGTTTCCCGATGGAGAGGATGTTGAGGTTTTTAGTTTCGAAGTTTTGAGCCAGGCATGGAATGAAGCTAAATTACCCTCAGAAAGAGAGCATGTAACCCCGTATATTCGTAAGAATAATTCTTTTAAGAAAATTAACATATCTCATGACATCAATTGGGGGCATTGCCGCTGGACGTTAGATGAGCCTAAGGATTACCGGAAATTATCCGCCATTTTTGATGTGTTGTATCAGACAGATCCATATTTTCATATGAAGGATATTATGCGGTTTTTACAGGCCAATCCGGATATCGACAAAATTAACTCTGATATCAATCGTAATGAGGGGTATCAGAAATCATTGATCAATGATAATAGGTGAATGAAGTGTCAATATTCTTAGCGACCACAGCTCTGGAAGATTTTTGGGACTTATCTGGACCGATGGTCTTTTTGAGCGATGCCTGTACGCGTTACAGCCGCAAGGATGTGTGGCAAAAACTTTCACAAGAGGTCCTTCAGAATCCTCTTTTAGAACGTCCGAGATATTATAGCGAATACGAATATGTGCGATCTTTTTATGAGCGAATGTTACCTCAAATCGCTGAAATGCTCAATGAGATCCATGGCCAGAAATTTAGCAAGCGTTATTGGAGGATCGTTGTTGGGGTTTGGCTTTTTACTTTTATTCAGGCGCTTTATGAGAGATATAATTCAGTCAAAAACGCTTTAGAAAAGTATCCAGACTTGACGACCATTCTTTTGGATACTAAAGATTTTTTAAATTTGAGTGATACGAGGGATTTCGCCCTTAATATAACGGAAGATAGTTACAATCTTCAGCTTTATTCAAGGATCTTTACATTTTTAGGCAAGGAGTTTCCAAGGAGACGAATTATACGTTCGCTCCCTTTTCCTTCAAAAAAGGGAATAAAAAATAATTCTAGAGCCTTGAGTGGGTGGATTGGCCTTCAGCTTGCGAAATTTGCCCGAGTGATAGGACGACAGCCATTTATCCCGCGCCACGAAAATAAGATTTTATTCCTGATGGCTTGCAGGGGTGATCTTTGGTTTGATTTAAGCATTGATGAACAAGTTTCACTTTTACCTTTGGATAGGGGTATGCGCAAGGAACTGTTACGTATCAATATCAATGACCATGAATTTGAAAAACTATTTATATCGTGTCTTGAGCTTGAGTTACCCCAAATTTTTATTGAGGGTTATTCAGATTTTAAAAAGCAGGTGACTCAAAAATATCCGTTTAAACCCAAAGCGATATGGAGCGCTACGAGTTGGTGTTGGGATGAGTCTTTTAAGTTTTGGGCTGCCGCACAAGCAGAAGAAGGGACGATCTTGGCAGGTATGCAGCATGGGGGGAATTATGGAATGGACCTTATACATCCTCTCGAAGAGCATGAAATAGCTATATCTGCCAAATATTATTCATGGGGATGGGAAGATAGATCAAAAAGTAGTATTAGACCGATGCCAGTTACTAAATATATATGGTGTAAAAGACTTGGTGCGGATAATCATAAAAATGGGGTATTACTTGCGACATTGGCTTTTCCAAGATATTTTTATCGTTATAATAATTTTTCTAATATGGATTTTCAGGCCTATCTCAAGGGGCAACTACGTTTTGTGAGCCACTTGTCTTTAGAGCAAAAAGCCCAGACGAGAATAAGGCTTTTTAATGATGACTATGGATGGGATTGCCGTGAGAGGTGGGATGATTTTGATCCCCAGGTCCAATTGGAAGATTGGAGTACAAAGTTTTTTGATAGCATGAAAAATTGTCGTTTACATGTTTCGGACCACCTGTCTTCAACCTTTGTTGATGCGCTTGTCGTTGGTAAACCTACTATCCTTTTTTGGGATCCCGGAATTTTTAAAGTAAGGACCGGGGCAGAGGCTTATCTGGATGATTTGCGCCGTGCGGGCATTCTTTACGATACTCCGGAAAAAGCCGCTGCCGCTGTCGATCAGGTTTATGATGACGTAGAAAGTTGGTGGAACGAAGCACAAAGGCAAACGGTTATCACTAAATTTTGTCATCGATTTGCCAGGACATCACCTACCGCTTTAAAGGACTGGGCAGAAGAAATTAGTTTTTTGGCCCAAAGGGAGCGGCATGCCACTGGTTGATTCTTTTCGAAAACGTTATTTTTATAAAGCAGCCGCGAACGGCATTGCTGTCATTGCGAATGTGATAACACAAAGCATCATTCCGCGTGCCTTGGGTGCGGTTTGGTACGGTAATTTTTATTTTCTTACGGATTCATTCACTCAAGTCATGTCATTTTTGAATATGAACAGTTCGATTGCCTTTTATACCAAGCTTTCTAAGCGTCCGGATGAACGTAAACTAGTCCCTTTTTATTTTTTATTTATTGTGGCAGCGGTTTTAGTAGCATTCGTTGGTGTAGCATTGATCATATATGCGGGATTAGCAGGTCGCGTATGGTTGCATATTCCATTATGTTTCGTCTATGCAGCTTGTGGTCTGGCGGGCATAACGTGGTTGTTTAATTCCGTTAATGATATTGCTGACGCTCACGCCCTAACAGTAAATGCAGAAATAGCAAAAGTCCTGCAACGCCTTATTGGCCTGGGGCTTATTGCCGTATTGTTTTTCATGCATTGGCTCAACATGTCCAATATTTTTCAAGTACAGTATGTGTTGACCCTGATGGGATTGTTATTTTTAATAATAATCTTGGATAGGGCAGATAGGGGTTTTCAGGAAATGGGAATAAATTTTAAGGATATCAAAGTTTATTTAAGAGAATTTTATCAATATTCCAAACCTTTGATTTGGCGTACGTTTGTGGTATCAATACTTGTTATATTTGACCGCTGGTTCCTTCAACGTGAGGCTGGTGGCGCGCAACAAGGTTTTTATACCCTTTCATTTAAAGTGGAAGTTTTGTGTTTTGTGCTGGCAGGGGCCATGACGCAGTTGATCATGAGGGAATTTTCCATTGCCCATCAAAACAATGATCTTGGGCGTATGGGACATTTATTCCGTCGTAATATCCCATTGATGTATGGACTGACGACCATTATATGCTGTTTTGTTGCTGTTAACGCCGACAAAGTGGCGCTTATCATGGGTGGGCATGAATTTAAAGGTTTGGCGGCAAGCTTACCGGTGATGATCATGGCATTTTATCCCATGCATCAGACCTATGGGCAATTGAGCAATGTTGTGTTTTTTGCAACTGACCAGACAAAGATTTACGCGACTATTACAATGGCGTCGATGATCATTGGGCTTCCATTTACATATTTTTTGATAGCCTCGCCTTTGCATCATGGTTTGGGTGCCGGTGCTGTTGGACTGGCTGTAAAGATGGTCTCATTAAGTATTGTAACGAATAATGTATTGTTATGGTTCAATACAAGGTATTTAAAATTGTCCTTTCCATGGTTTGTGTGGCATCAATTGATATGTTTTGCAGTATTCTTTGGGATAGCTTTTTTGGTGACTTATACTTCCGATCATTGGTTCATGGCTCAGGCACACATTATTTGTAAGATCATGGTTTCAAGTACAGTATATTTGACATTTATCGGCTTGGTCATCTATATTTATCCGGTGCTTTTTGGGATTGATCGCGTAATTTTGAGGAATATATTTATCAAGGGAAAAGTATTGTGAAAAATAAAATTGACTTTCAAGCAGAGACAGATCAAAACATCCAATTGAAAGACGATCCTAAGCTTTTGAACCTAATGCTCAGGGACTCAAAAGATCAGGATACAAAATACAGACCAGGCCCATACTGGATTTCCCAGACTGAAAATGCAGTAAATGAAATAAAAAGATGTGGCTTGGCAGATTTTAGGGGGTCTTCAAATCTTATAGGTTTAAGTTATGCTGACAATTTGTTCATAGATAGTCGCGACAGGTTTAATCATGGATTGAAGAGACTTGCCCGGTGGATAACAAGGGTACAACCGTTTAGCAAGATTTTCGAACCCCAATTACGATGGACTGAATCATATGCCAATCAAAGTATCGTTTATGCCCAGGAAATACTTAATTTAAAAGAGAAAACCAGAAATCTCCTTAAAAAATACACCGTTCCGTATTCACTTTTAGGCCATTGTTTAAATATGGCTGAAATTGATGGTCACAAGTATTCCACACACTATTTAAACCTTCTTGAGCAGCATGACAATATTGCCTCACGAATTAAATTTAATGATGTTTGTTCAATCTTTGAAATAGGAGGAGGATTTGGGACTAATATACATTTATTACTGGAGAATTATAAAAATATAAGAAAGGTTTTATATCTTGATATCCCGCCTAATCTTTATGTCGGGACACAATATTTAAAAGCTTTTTACGGTTCAGCAGTTCTTGATTATAGGACATTGAGACAATTGGAATCAATAAAGTTTTCTGCGAGTGATGATCTGGAAATTCTTTGCATAGCGCCGTGGCAAATTGAGAAATTTAAGAGTGGGGCTGATATATTAATGAACTCGCATTCTTTTGTTGAAATGCCTTCCCAAGTGGTTCAGAATTATGTCGAAAAATTCGAAGGATTCCTTGGTTCAAAAGATTCAGCGGTAGCACTGACAACATACGATGATATTGATCTAAATACTACTTTTCATCCAAAAGAACTTTTGACATTCTTTAAAAATAGGGAATTCGATTACTACGAAGTAGAAACACTGCTTGATTCATCCAAGAAGAATTTATATTTTGTGTCACCCGGTAAATTGGCGTTTTAAATGGAGGGAAAATAATGCAAAACAAATTTTTGGAAAAAGGCGATATTTATCTAAGGGCGCCGCAGGCGCAGGATCTGGAAGGTCCCTGGTTTGAGTGGTTCAATGACCCTGTTGTCACCAAATATCAAAACAAGGGGATATTCCCTAACACGCTGGAAAAACAGAAGGCCTATCTTGCTTCCTTAGAAAATAGCTGTGGCGATGTTATTTTCGCGATCATTGACAAGAAAACGGATAAACATATCGGTTGTGTCGGCCTGCACCATATAGAGTGGGTCCACCGGACCGCTGAATTGGGGATCGTTATCGGAGATAAGGATTTCTGGGGAAAAGGCTATGGGAAATTAGCCTGGAATTTAGTTACTTGTTACGCCTTCGAGACCCTTAATCTGCACCGGGTCTATGTTAAAATATTCAAAGATAATGCCTCCTCCATAAAAGCCGCCAAAGCTTCCGGATTTAAGGAGGAAGGGAAGTTAAGGGATGCGTATTTTAAGAACGGGAAATATCTATCCGCGGTCATGATGTCCGTATTAGAAGGTGAGTATAAAAAGATATGATTGAAGTCAAAAAAGGATTGAAGAATATCACACGTGCGCCGTCCAATACCGAAGCGCGCATTGGCAAGGTCATGCGTTTGGACCATAATGAACGCACAACCTCCCTGCCGCAGGAAGTATTGGATGCCGTTTGGAAGACGATAACCCCGGAAGAAGTGGTGGCTTATCCCGCCCTGGAATCAACTTATAAGAAATTAGCCGGTTTTGCCGGTGTTTCGCGTGAACAATTATTGATGACCTATGGGTCAGACACCGCCATAAGGATGGTCTTTGATACCTTCCTTAATGAAGGGGACGAAGTTGTATTTTTGCAGCCTACCTATGGGATGTTTTCAGTTTATACGGATATGTTTGGAGGGAAAAAAATATCTGTGGAATATGATCCGGATTTCTCCCTTCCGGTGGAACGAATCCTGTCTAAAATGAACCCTAAAACCAAACTGGTGATCATCGCCAACCCCAATCACACGGGGACGGTCATGGCGGATAAGGATATTGAAACTGTCATCCGCCGGGGAAGCGAGCTTAATTGCCTGGTCGTGGTTGATGAAGCGTACCATCATTTTTATCCGGGTACTGTTGCCCCGTTGATCGCCCGTTATGATAATTTGATCGTCATACGTACTTTTTCAAAAGCTTTTGGCATTGCTCCTTTACGCGCGGGGTATTTAATAAGCCAGGCTGGCAATATACAGAATTTGATCAAGGTCAAATTGACCTATGATGTCACGAGCGTGACGGCTAAATTCATAGAATATTTTTTAGATCACCCCCAGATCATGCAGACCTACGTGCGGGAAGTAGAGGAAGGCAAAGCCCTGATAAAAAGAGAATGCATCAAATTAGGCTGGAGAATGCTGCCCTCGGTCACAAATTTTGTATTCATACAACTGCCGACGGGTATTGATGCAGCCCGTTTGGTAAAAAGCCTGGAAGCCCGGGATGTTTGGATCAAGGGCCCGTTTAAAGGGGTGCCAGTGGATGGCTTGATCCGTATCACGGTGGGAGATGCGCCTCAAATGAAAAAGCTTTTTGAGATCATCAACACGTTGGAGCTATATGCTGGAAAAAAATAAAAAGATCGTTACCGTGATCCCCGCGCGCATGGCCTCAAGCCGTTTTTACGGCAAACCTTTGGTCAAGATCCTGGGCAAGGAAATGCTGCAATGGGTCTATGAAATTTGCGCCGGGTCAAAACTATTAAAGGATGTTTATGTGGCCACCGATCATCCGGATATTGAGAATTTTTGTATAGCTAAGAAAATGCGTTATATGATGACCTCTCCTGACCATAAGAATTGTTCGGAGCGCTCCAATGAAGTAAGTGAGAAATTGGGGGCTGATTATGTGGTTGAAGTGCAGGGGGATGAGCCGGCACTTTCTCCCCAGGATGTGGATGCATTTGTTGAAGCGGCTTTTGCCCACCAGGATTTTGATATTGTGACACAGTACGCAGAAATACCCTTGGAAGAGGCGCAGTATCCGCATAATGTGAAGATCATCAAAGGCTCAGGCGACAGGGCTTTGTTTTTTTCCCGTAGCGTGATCCCGCATAATTTTAAGAACAGGGAAGTTAAATACATCAAACATGTCGGGCTTTACTTGTGGAAAGCTTCAGCGATCCGCCGTTTTTCCCAGACACCTAAGTGTGAATTGGAGAACATAGAAGACACCCATATGTTAAGGCTTATCGATCACGGGTTTGATGTGAAACTTGTCAAGTCGATAAGAACAGCTTACGGGGTGGACGTTCCGGAAGATGTTCCGGTAGTTGAGGCGTATTTAAAAAGCAAGGGTATGGATAAATGAAAAAGCAGTTACGCGTTGGTATTGCCGGTTACGGCGTTGTGGGTAAGATCCGTCATAAGTTCATTGATGAGCATCCCAGGATGCGCGTCACCGCTATCTGTGATCAGGAGTTTGCCTCAACGGCTAAAAAGTTAAATACAGTCCGCTGTTTGAAGAATTATAAGGAATTACTTCAGGAACCGTTGGATGTTCTTTTTGTCTGCTTGCCCAATTATTTGTCCCCGGAAGTGACAATTGCCGGTTTGAATAAAGGGTTGCATGTCTTTTGTGAGAAGCCGCCGGGAAAGGATGTGGCCGACATCGAGCGCGTCATGGCGTGTGAAAAGAAACATCCCCGTCAGAAATTGATGTATGGATTTAATCATCGGTATCATCAATCAGTACGCAAAGCATTGAAGATCATCCGCAGCGGGAAATTGGGGAAGATCATTAATTTACGGGGGGTCTATGGCAAGTCCAAGATCATCCGTTTTGATTCTGACTGGAGGACAAAACGGTCCATGGCAGGCGGCGGGATCCTTTTGGACCAGGGAATTCATATGATCGACCTGATGCGCCTTTTTGCCGGTGAGTTTACCGAAGTCCACAGTTTTATTTCAAATACATTTTGGCATCATGATGTGGAAGATAACGCCTATGCGCTGATGCGGACCAAAGAGGGGGTTGTCGCACAGCTGCACTCGTCCGCCACGCAATGGAGGCATTCATTCAATCTGGTGGTGAACCTTTCCAAAGGCTCCATTATCCTTTCAGGTATTTTATCGAGTACCAAGAGTTACGGCGCCGAGACGATCACCATCGTTCACGCTAAAGATAAGGATGCAGGGGATCCGTATGAAGAGATGATCCGCTACAATGAGGATAATTCCTGGCATGATGAGATCTTTGATTTTGCCCATGCTGTTTGTGAAGATAAGAGGATCAAACAGGGCAGCAGTAAGGAAGCGTTGGCAACGATGAAAATGATCTATAGGATCTATGACGCGGACCCGCAATGGAATAAAACAAGAGGATAAGAGGATATGAGCAATATCGAGAAAATGATCGATGAACAAAAGGATTTTAGATCCTTCGCCAGGGCCTACACTCAATATTTATCCAAACTCCTTTCGGAATTAGACCTTAACGCATTGGAACGCGTTGTCAAAGAATTGGAAGACACCAGAAAGAACAAGACCACGGTTTTTATCATTGGAAACGGTGGGTCAGCGGCAACAGCCTCACATATGGTCAATGACTTGGGCTTAGGGGTGCGCGCCCATATCGAGCCGTCGCTCAAAGCTTTTTCACTAACGGATAATGTGGCTGTTTTGACAGCGTTAGCGAATGATGTGGGCTATGAACAGATATTCTTACGGCAGCTTCAATTATATTTCCGCCCAGGGGACAAGCTGTTGGTGATTTCTGCCAGCGGGAACTCTCCTAATTTGATCGTTGCTGCCGAATGGGTCCGAAAGCAGGGAGGGAAGGTCATAGGATTATTGGGTTTTGACGGAGGCAAGCTTAAAGGTATTTGCGATGTACCTTTGGTTATCACAACTCCCAAGGGGGAATACGGCCCCGTTGAAGATGTACATATGATGTTAGACCACCTGATCTATACCTGGCTTTGGGGTAAGATCAGAAAAGAGGCAGGCGTATGAGATTTGATTTTACCGGTAAAACCGTCCTGATCACCGGGGCGACCCGCGGTCTCGGCAAACAGTTTGCTGATGATTTTTCTTCCTTAGGGGCCGATCTATTGTTAACGGGGACTGATAAGAAAACGACTGATGCGTTGAACAAGGCGGCGTTACAACAGGGATTAAAAAGGAAATATTTTTGCGTTGATTTTACAGATCGAAAGAAAGTAGATGGGTTCTTAAAAGTGATCGGGAAAACCAGGAAAATCGATGTTTGCGTGAACAACGCGGGGATCAATCATATCGATCTTCTGGAAGAGACCAAAGAAAAGGATTGGGATGATATTGTCAAGGTGAACTTAAAAGGTCCGTATTTATTGACCCGTGCTGTCGCCGGAATGATGAAAAAGAGCCGTTATGGGCGGATCATCAACATCGGCTCGATCTTCGGCACTGTCAGCAGGCCCAAGCGTTCCATTTATTCCGTAACGAAATCCGGTATCCATGGGTTTACAGTGGCGGTGTCCAATGAACTGGCGCCTTACGGGATCCTGGTCAATACGGTTTCTCCCGGATTCGTGCTGACGGACCTGACGCGAAAGAACCTCAGCGAAAAAGAGAGGCGCCAGTTGGCCGGACAGATCCCTGTTGGCAGATTAGCTGTCCCTGAAGATATTTCCCGTATGGTTGTTTTTCTATCCAGCGATCTTAACACCTATCTCACCGGCAAGAATATCATCATTGACGGGGGATTTATTGATGCCTGAGAAGTTTGAGATCAAGTCTGGTTTAAGGAACTATGAGGTTTGCTGGGTCAAGGATTGTGTCGCCGCGATCGGTGATCAACGCAGCTCCAGGAGTTTTTTGGTTATTGACGAAGATCTTCCGACAAGTGGGAAGATCAGTAAACTATTCTCAAAGGACCGTGTCATCCGTCTTAAAGCGGATGAGAAGACCAAGACTTTCGACAGTTGTTCTGAGCTGATCCGCCAGCTGGTTGACCGGAATGTCCGTCGTAACGAAATTATTTTTGCCGTTGGCGGAGGCGTCATAGAAGATGTGGTCGCGTTTGTCAGCACTGTTCTTTTTCGCGGAGTAGAATGGGTATTTATCCCAACGACCCTGCTGGCCCAGGCGGACAGCTGTATCGGGAGTAAAAGTTCTATCAATTTTGGCGTTTATAAGAATTTGTTAGGGTCCTTCTATCCGCCAAGCAAGGTTTTGATCGCTCCCAATTTTTTAAATACATTGCCTGCTGATGAATTAAGATCCGGAATGGGGGAGATCCTGCATTTTTATCTCGTAGCCGGGGAAGTCAAAATGGCGTCTCAATTAAAGAAGCAACATAGGGAACTATTGAAAGATCCAAGTGGTTTTAAGCCTTATATCCTTGCCAGTTTGAAGATCAAAAAGAGCGTCATTCAACGGGATGAATTTGACAAGGGTGAGAGGAACCTTTTTAATTATGGACACACCTTTGGCCATGCGATAGAAAGCGTGACAAATTACCGGATCAATCACGGCCAGGCGGTGACAATGGGGATGGATATCGCCAATTTTATATCATGGCGAAGAGGGCATATTAAAGAGGAAGTCTTTAACTATTTGCATGGATTGATCGCGTTCAATTTACCGGAGTTTCGTTTGGATCCGAAAAATTGGGCTAAGTACCTTCAGGCGCTCTCAAAAGACAAAAAGAATGTTGGTAAAAGTTTGGGATGTATTTTAACCCGTAGGCCCGGCAAGATGTTCAAGGCCCAGTTACCTTTAGATCAAAGGCTTGGAAAAGACATTCTTTCTTATTTTGATTAAATTCTAAACAGGTGTCATGGATACAAAGAAGAAATTAGCGATCGTCTTTTCCGGGACAAGTCCGGCGGAATTGAAGGTTCTTTTTAAAGCTAAGCCTGTCAAATGGGTATATTGCGGCAATGATTTTATCAAATGCCGTCAATTTATCAGGGATCTGGGGCCGGATTTTGAATATCAGGATGTCATCCGCGAATATTTTGAGATTGCCCAAGAGTTGGATTTGGATTATGTAAAATGGGTCAATGAAGCGGATGCTAAGTACGGCTCTTTGACAGAATGGTGGTTTGGGTCTTTATCTTCACGCAATGAAGAACAGAGCCGGTTGTTTCGTTATGCTTGTTACCTGGAACTTTTAAAGAAAATAGCATCTGATCCTCAAAGGAAGCCTGACATGGTCGTGGTGCCCTCGCGCGGCGTGGCACAGACTGTACGTTTATGGGCCCTGCGGGAAGGATATGATGTCCAAATGGTCGGAGAGGGGAAAGCCCAGGTCCGCTTTCTGGCCAAGATGATCCATACTTTTTTGCGCTGGGGAAAGTTCGTTGTCATCATGCTGTCGCGTTGCCTGGCTGCAAAGATCATTGTTCCCAGAAAAGCAGCTGCTTCTCAAAAGAAATTTGATCTTGTTGTAACGACCATAGTCCATGATGATGACTTATCACAGCAAGGGGTTTTTACTGACAGGCATTTTCCTGCATTATACGAGTACTTGCGAAAGCAGGGGGTCAAGCTCGCTGTTACGCCGTTATTTTACATTTTTGGCTTTAATTATTTTTCATTGTACCGTCGGTTACGCCGCAGCGAGACGTCTTTCTTAATTCCTGAAGATGTATTGAATATCAAGGATTTCCTTTGGGTATGGACGTATCCTTTGCGGGTTTGGGGCCAAAAGCCGAAAGTACAAGAATTCAAGGGTTTTGATCTGGGCCCTTTGATCGATGAGGATTTTTGGGAAGAAACGCTTGTCGTCGGTCTTCAGTCAGCCTATGTCTACCGGTGGATGTTGAGGTTATCCGGGAAGTCATATCATTTTTCCCAGGCGATGACCTGGTATGAGAATCGAATTGAAGACAGGGCCATGGTGATGGGATTACGCCGGGGTTTCCCCGGGACAAGGATAATCGGAGCCAGGCTCTTCTTACACTGGCCGTTGCATCTAAACTCATGCCCGACAGAGGTAGAAGTCTCTCACGGGATCGTCCCGGATCTATTATTGGCTAACAGTAAGGAAGAATGCATGAAGTCCCAGGCATATACCAGCTCTGTGGAGTGTCAAGCTGTGCCGTCATTGCGTTTTGCCCATATGTTTGAGGATGATCATTCAACAGATCCGGTTCAATTGGCCGATCAGGGGATCCTTATCGCCTTGCCCTATAAGATTTCAGCAGCCGTTGAGCTGCTTGAATTGGTCCATGAAGCTGTTAGAGAATTACCGGAGGATATCCGTATTTATGTACGTCCTCATCCGAATTATCAAATAGAAGAGGTTTGGAAAGCCTGCGGTCCACGCAGTCTTTGGACAAAACGATTGGAAACGGCAAGCGGCCCTTTACCGCAGGTGTTAAAGCAAAGCAGTATGGTGATATCCTTCCCTTCGAATATAATTGTTGAGTCGGCCATTAAGGGAGTTCCGGTTATTTTTGTTTATGGGCAGACTATTTTGGATCAAAATCCTTTGAAAGACGATGCTTTAGACTGGGTGGCTGAATGTTATTCATCATCGGAACTGGCGGTAGCGATCAAGAGCTTCTTGCATTTTACAACGGAAGACCGTTTAAGATTTCGTGAATCCGGCAGGCAATTGCGCGGGTCTTATTTTTCTCCGGTCAATGACCGGACAATGCAGGTTTTTATGGATCTGATAAGAAAATGAGGAGGCAATGGTGAAGAAAGAATTAAAACTTGCCATTATTGGCTGCGGGCGTGTCGCGTTTCATCACGCAGAGATGCTAAAAGGAGTCGAAAGGATAAAACTGGTCGCTTCCTGTGACCTTATTGAACAGAAAGCTAAAGAGCATGCGCTAAAGGCAGGATCCCGGCCATATACTAATTATCGCGAAATGCTTAAAAATGAAGATATCGATGTGGTGGCGCTCGCTACACCCACGGGAGCGCATTATGACCATGTCAAAGATATCCTTAAAACCAAGCCGGTACATATCCTTTTGGAAAAACCGATCGTTTTGCGTGTTGCTCAGGGAGTGGAACTCGAGGCTTTGGCAAAAAGCAAGGGGGTTAAAATATTCCCGGTCTATCAGAACCGTTTTAACAAAGCTGTCCAGAGGGTGAAGACGGCCTTGACGACGGGAGAGTTAGGTGATATCGTTTTGGCAACGGTAAGAGTGCGTTGGTGCCGGCCGCAGCGATATTATGATCTTGCTGCCTGGAGAGGGACATTTTCCATGGACGGCGGGGCTCATGTCAATCAGGGCATTCATTATATTGATATCCTTCGTTATCTGGCAGGAGAAATACAAGAGGTTAATTCCCTATTTGCGCAGCTGGGCGCAAAACTTGAAGCTGAAGATACGGGGGTCAGTATCGTTAAATTCAAGAATGGTGCGCTTGGCCAAATTGAGATCACTATGGCGGCCAGGCCAGATGACTTCGAGGCATCGGTTTCCATTGTTGGGAGCAAGGGGCTTGCGGTGATCGGCGGACTTTGTGCCAATAAACTTGAGACCTTTTCACCTTGCCCCGCGGACCAGGCTATTCATAGTGAAGAAGTCCCCATGGCCTATGGGTTGAGTCACCATAAAGTTTATGAAATGCTCGTTGGAGCCATTCTTGATAACAAACCTGTTCCTGTAGAGTTTCAAGATGGTTTAAATACGATCAGGCTTTTACATACGCTTTATAGAAGCAATGAAGAAAAGCGCTGGGTTCGATTTGATGAACAGGTTGAGTCGGAACGTTTGGGAGAGAAGAATAACGCGTTACTTGCCCAGTATTTATTGCCGGGTTAGAAAGGAATAGAATATGTTTTTTTGCCAGGAATGCGGACATGAAAGTAACGATCAAGGGGTATTTTGCAAGAAATGTTTTGTTAAATTGATAAAGCCCGTTAAAGATAAAACTTCAGATCAAAAACCGGATAATCCTATACCGCTGATCGATAAAAAGATCAAAGGAGCTGAGTTTTTGGATGACTGAGAATATGCCGGAAATTTGTATAGGTGATCAAGTCAAGGTATTCCTTGAGACCCAATTGACGGATAATGAAGGATGGTTTAAAGGGACGGTTGTCAAGATCGAGCCTTATTCGCAACACCGCAATTTTTATTGGGTTAATTTAGACCAGGCGGCCCAGGCGAAATTAGGCATAGGATCGATCTCGGTATTTAACCCAAAGAACATCCAGAAGATTCCGGCATAAAAAATATAAAGAAGTTGCTTTTTGACTTATATTATGATAAATTTGTGAAGTAATTTATATTAAGGAAAGATTTGATAAGTTATCCCTCAAGGAGAAAATTATGAGCAAGACAATGGTAGAAGAAATTGCTACGATTAAAAATATTAGAAGAGATAGCTTATTGAGCAAAAAGGTGAAGAAAGCCCTATTGATATTCCCGCCTTGTTTTACTTCTACCAAGATCCTTGATGTTAACCCTTTGCCTCCGTTAGGTTTAGCCTATATTGGGGCGATCCTTGAAAAACGGGGTGTTGAGGTCAAGATATTTGATTGTCTTGCGGAAGGTTTTGATAAACAGGTATTTGTTCCCGAATATAATCTGTACAGGATCGGGTCTTCATTTGAAGAGATCAAAAAATTAATAGAAGATTTTCAGCCGGATATGGTGGGCGTCAACAATATCTTTTCATTGCAACGCCACAACGCGCATGAAGTTTATCGTATTACCAAGATGGTTAACCCGGAAATCATTACTGTTGCCGGTGGAGCCCATCCAACTTCCATGCCGGAGCTTGTTATTTCTGATGGCGATGTTGATTTTGTCGTGTTAGGTGAAGGGGAGGGTGCTTTTGAAGAGCTTTTAGAAGGATTGGAAGGAAGGAAAGATTTTGAAACCATTGATGGGATCGGTTTCCAGAGGAATGGGACGATCAAGATCAATCCAAAGACGAAATTCGTTGATGATGTTGATGCGCTGCCTTTTCCGGCCCGGCATCTTTTGAATTGGGATAAATATTATGGACTGGAAGTCTCTCATGGGGTCCGCAGCAGAAGGAAATTCTCCCCTATTGTCACTTCCAGAGGTTGTCCTGCTAAGTGCACATTTTGTTCCGCGTATAAAGTTTGGGGCCGTGCTTTCCGGGCGAGATCGCCGGAAAATGTCATCGCGGAAATGAAAGAAATGATTGAAAAATTCGGAATTGAGGAGATTGTTTTCGAAGATGATAATCTTACTTTAGACCCCAAACGCGCAGAGCGCATATTTGACCTGATGGTCGAAGAAAAATTAAACCTCGTATGGGATACGCCTAATGGCGTTGCGGGTTGGACGTTAACCCCGGAGCTGCTTGATAAAATGAAGGCCAGCGGTTGTGTCCGTTTAAACTTCCCTATTGAAAGCGCTAATCCTGAAGTCCTTAAGCACATCATCCGTAAACCCTTAAAACTTGAAAAAGTAGGTCCTTTGGTTGAGCATGCGCGCAAGATCAAATTACCCATCGGGTTTTTCTTCGTCATCGGCATGCCTGGTGAGACCGAAGATCAGATCTGGGACAGCTATCGTTTCGCGCGTAAACACGGGGTATATAATCCTCATGTGTCCATAGCCACACCATATCCCGGCACAGAACTTTATGAGATCGCCCTTAAGAATAATTATTTACGCGAGGGATATACGATGGATGATCTTTTCATCAGGTCATTTCCGATATCTACCCCGGAGATCAGCAGGGAGAAATTAAAGCAGATCTTTGATGCCGGACAAAGGTATATGCTAATGTCCTATATTCAGGACCGGCCGTTTGAAGTTATGAAAAAATTCATCGTGAAACTTTTTACGAATCCTAAGGCTATTTACAAGAGATTCTGTCAATTATCGATCAAGACAATATAGTAATGTTTTTTTAAAGGATTGGCTCCCTTCATGGGAGCCAATCCTATCTTAAGTTCTCTGCTTTGATAATGGAAAGCAGCACATTTGTGAATCCTGCCCTAACACCAAAAATCAAAAAAAATATCCGTGTTTCAAAATCTGTCGTTGGGCTTAAAGAGGCCGTAGCCTTGCGTGACATTGTCTTAAAGGACGGTTATCTTGGCATGGGGAAGGAAGTACGCCTTTTTGAGGATGAATTGTGTAAGTTTTTCGGAGGCAGTGAAACGGTCTGTGTCAATTCCGGGACAGCTGCCCTGCATTTGGCATTGATGGCTGTTGTTAAGCCAGGGGATGAGGTTTTGGTCCCATCCTTTACCTTTGTCTCTTCTTTTCAAGCGATCACAGCGGCTGGCGCCAAGCCTGTGGCTTGTGATATCGCCCCTGACACTTTATTGATCGACCTTAAAGATGCAGCGAGGCGTTTAACCAAGAAGACACGTGTGATCATGCCCGTCCATTATTCCGGCGGGGTGGGGGATTTAAAGTCAGTATACGCGTTCGCAAAGAAACACCGCCTGCGTGTCATTGAAGATGCTGCCCATGCCTTTGGTACGACGTATTACGGCAGGAGAATTGGCGGTTTTGGTGATATAGTATGTTTTAGTTTTGATGGCATTAAAAACATTACTTCTGGAGAAGGCGGGGCCATAGTTTCGTCTGACAAAAAGGTCAACACGTTTGTAAAAGATGCGCGGCTTTTAGGGGTATGTAAAGATACTGACAAGCGTTATTCAGGAGAGCGCAGCTGGGAATTTGAAGTATTGCATCAGGGCTATCGGTATCATATGAGCAATCTATTTGCTGCGATCGGCCGTGTTCAGTTAAGAAAATTCCCCGAGTTTGCCAGGACAAGACGGTCTTTGGCCAGGAACTACCAAAAGAAACTTGCAGGCATTGCCGGTATCGGTTTATTACAAAGAGATTATGCTACTATAGTCCCGCATATCTTTCCCGTCCTGGTCGAGAATGGCCGCAGGGATTTATTAAGGGCATTTTTGCAACAAAAAGGAATTGAAACAGGTATTCATTATTACCCGAACCATTTATTAAAATTTTTCGCTAAAAAGAATGTGCGCTTGCCGGTGACTGAAAGTGTATATAGCAGGATCTTAAGCCTTCCTTTGCATCCGGCTTTGACATCAGTCGAACAAAACAGGGTCATTACGGCCATAAGAGAATTCTTTCATGAGTAAGGATAAAAACATGGTTTTTAATGATGTTTATCGCGGCAAGCGTGTATTAGTTACTGGCCATACAGGCTTCAAGGGCGCATGGCTTATCTTGTGGTTGACACTGTTGGGAGCAAAAGTCGCAGGGTTTTCAAAATACCTTCCCTCAAAACCATGTTTGTTCAATGTTTTAGGTTTGAAGAAAAGGATCAGGCATTATCAGGGGGATATTGTTGAGATCAAGCAATTAGAAAAAGTTTTTCGTGCATTTAAGCCCCAGATCGTTTTTCATTTAGCGGCCCAGCCCATTGTCCGCACCGCCTATCAGGACCCTAAAAGGACTTTTGATACTAATTCAAGCGGGACGGTGAACGTCCTGGAATGCGTGCGCAAAGCCGCCTATGTTCAAGTAGTTGTCATCATAACCAGTGACAAATGCTATGAAAATATCGGGATTGCCAGAGGATACCGAGAGGAAGACCGTCTTGGCGGAGCAGATCCTTACAGCGCTTCCAAGGCATGCGCTGAGATCGCCTTTAGCGCATATTACCGTTCTTTCTTTGGTCATCAGGAGAAAATACGGCTGGCAACGGCGCGCGCTGGAAATGTGATCGGCGGAGGGGATTGGGCGCAGGACCGCATTGTTCCTGATTGTGTCCGCGCCTGGAGCAAGGGGAAGGTTGCGGTGATACGCAACCCTCGTGCCACGCGGCCATGGCAGCATGTCCTTGAACCCTTAAGCGGATATTTGTGGTTGGGGGCATGCCTGTTTGCTGGAAAGAAAAAAATATCGGGGGATTCCTTTAATTTTGGGCCCCATCAACGAGCCAGCAAGGATGTCGGGGCATTGGCGGATCTTTTCGTTTCACTTTGGGGAGGCGTTCGATGGGAACATATCTCATCGGGCGGTAAAAAGAAGGAAGCTTTATTATTGCAGCTATCCGCGCATAAAACAGAACATAGACTTTCCTGGAGATCAGCGCTTTCCTTCAAAGAAACTATAGAGTTTACAGAATCGTGGTATAAACAGTATTATGGCAAGAAGACGGATATGACAAATTTCAGTTGTTCCCAAATTGACGGGTACATTCAACAAGCAAGGGCTCTTAAGCTTGCCTGGGCCGGAGGTCAATAATATGATCCAGGGTGTTGAGATCAAGCCGCTCAAGATCTTCCGTGATGAACGCGGATGTGTCATGCATATGATGCGCTGTGATGACGGGGTTTTTAAGAAATTCGGGGAGGTTTATTTTTCGGTAGTCAATCCCGGCATTGTCAAAGGCTGGAAAAAACATTTGAAAATGACCCAGCATTTTGCCGTACCAAGAGGTGATATCAAACTTGTTCTATACGATGACAGAGCGGGCAGTGCCACTTTTGGGAATATCCAGGAGATCTTTGCCGGTGAAAATAATTATCAGTTGGTCCGCATCCCGCCTATGGTTTGGTATGGTTTTCGGGCCGAAGGTAAACAACCGGCTATGATCGCTAACTGCAGTGATATACCGCATGATCCCAAGGAAGTTGAGCTGCGTCCTATATGTGACCCGGGGATTCCTTATGCCTGGGCTTGAAAGGAAGGATAAATTATGAAAGTTGTCTTGCTTTGCGGCGGTAAAGGGACCAGGTTGAGGGAAGAGACCGAATATAAACCCAAACCAATGGTTGAAATAGGGGGCCGTCCGATCTTATGGCATATCATGAAGAATTATGCTTCCCATGGATATAACGAATTTATCCTATGCTTGGGATATAAGCAGGAATATATCCGGCAATTCTTCTTGAATTATGAATTTATGAATAATGATTTTACCATCCATTTAAATTCAAAAGAAAAAACCTCGCATCATTCCCGTCATAGCGAAGACTGGACAGTAACCCTGGTAGACACCGGCCTTGAAACGCCCAAGGGAGGCCGGTTAAAGCTGGTCGAGCCATATGTGGATGGGGACACTTTCATGGTTACGTATGGCGATGGAGTGGCCAATGTGGACATCAAAAAACTTGAAAAATATCATAGGGCGCAGAAAAAGACCGTGACCTTTACAGGGGTGCATCCGGTCTCGCGGTTTGCCACTGTTAATGTCGATCAACGCGGCAAGGTCAGCGGCTGGAAAGAAAAACGGCAAATTGAGGAGTATGTGAATGCGGGATACTTTGTTTTTAACCGCGAAATATTCAACTATTTAAAGAAGAATGAAGAGCTTGAAGAAGGGCCTATGGAATCTTTGACAGCCAAAGGCCAGGTGGCCATGTTCCGCCATGAAGGTTTTTGGCAATGCATGGACACCTACCGTGACCATCAATTGCTTGAAGGTATCTGGAACAGCGGGAAAGCCCCATGGAAGACATGGTGATCACGACTCCGTCTGTCAGTGTCATCATGAATTGTTTTAATTCGGCCCAATTTCTCGCTGAAGCCATTGACAGCGTGTATGCCCAGACTTTTTCCAGCTGGGAGATCATTTTCTACGATAATTGTTCGACAGATAACAGCGCCGCGATCGCCAAGGGCTATGATGGTCGTTTGAGGTACTTTCGTGGTGAAAAGACAGTTCCTCTGGGGCACGCGCGAAATTTGGCCATTGAAAAAGCCCGCGGTCAATACATTGCTTTTCTGGACTGTGATGATCTATGGCTTGATTCAAAGCTCACCAGGCAAGTCGAAGCTCTTGAGGCGGACAAAAGACTTGGGGCTGTTTTTTCAGACGCCCTTTTTTTTGGCAGGGGCAAAAAAAGTTTCCGCACTTTTCCGGTGCATAAACCCAGGCAAGGGATGATCTTTAGGGATCTTTTAAGCCGCTATGTGTTACCCATGCCGACGATCATCATCAGGCGTGAAGCTTTGGACCATATCGGCGGCTGGTTTGATGAACGTTTTAACATGGTTGAGGATGCGGATCTTTTTATGCGCCTGGCGTATTATTATCCGATCGCCTATACAGATGAGGTCTTGGCCCACAGGCGCATGCATGCGTCCAGTTGGACATTGATGAAAAAGGAACTTTTCCCTCAAGAAGAGGAAATGCTTTTGGAAAAGTTTGCCGGACTTTGGCCTGCATTTGGAGCGGAGTACGCTAATGAGATCGCGCATATGAAGGCGATCATTCAGTATCAGTACGCGGTTTTGGATTGGGAAAACGGGAATAATCTTGCCGCCCGCCGCCGCATGTCCCCGTATTTACCTGTGTTAAAGAAGCTCTGGGTGCCGTTTTTATTCAGTTATTTGCCTATTTTTATTTATAATGGATTTAAGAGATTTTATAAAATGATCACCGCTTCATTGATGGGCAGTATGGATGATCAGGCTTTTTAGGGGAAAGATGCAACAAAATTCATACAAAGATATTTGGGTGAGCCGGGTTGGTTTAGGGGTGATTTTTTGTTATTGCCTGACAGCTTCTATATTTGGCGCATTTTTTGCCCAGATCCATCTGACCCTGCATTTTCTTCAATTTCCTGTATTTGTCGGTGAGATGCTTTTATTAATTTGTTTGATACTTTTTGGCTGTGTTTCCAAAGATTCCAGTTTATTTAATAGGCGAAGCGTGTTCTTTTTGTTCCTCTATTTTGGCTGGGTACTTCTTAGAGCGTTGATCAATTATTATTATGATGGACCCCTGACTTGCCGAAACGCGGCATTGTTTTATTATCCGGTTTTCGCGGTCTTTGCTTATTGTTTTTATCAAAAAGCACAGATCCCTCGCAAGGTGTTAATGGCGCTGGCATTTTTGGCGGCGGGAATTATATTTTTTAAATGGATGACTGCTTGGTGCTGGTGGACGTATGTCATATTATTCGTCATTGCGGTATGGAATATAAAATCTGAAAAATTACGCTGGCTTGGCTGGCTATTGCTGGCGGTCATTTTATTGTTAGGGAAAGAATATTTATATCAAGGACCGCGAGCTCATTTTGTAAGCATATTTGGCGCGGTTGTTTTTTTAGCGCTTTATTTCGGGTTTTTATTGGTCAAACAGCGTAATTTTGTCCGCCTAAGTATTTTATTGGCCACCTTTTTTTTGTTTATTATGGGATTCTTTATCTTTTCGAATCGAAACGATATTTATTCGGTCACTTCTTTAAAAGGAATGAACAATACTTACAATGATTTTGACAAAGAGTATCGAGCTAAAGAGGCCGCTTTTGTTCCTGAAAAACTCACCGTCCACCTGTATAATCAAAAGAAATTAACCCACGAAGTCGTACACTCTATTATACATAGTCAAATTCGAAATGGACGTGAACTTGATCTGGATGAGAATAATATTGTATTCAGGCTTTTTGTTTGGCGGGACATGGCCCATGAGCTTATTCAAGAAAGAGCGTGGTGGGGCTTCAGCTTTGGGCATCCACAACGGTCAAGGTCTTTGGAAGTGCTTGGTTGGGCGCAATCTGAGTGGGGCAGGGATGGCTGGATCACCCCGCACAATTCTTTTTTTCATGTCATTTACCGTGCCGGTATTTTGGGTATGGGATTGATCTGTATTTTGTTTTATATGATCGGGAAGCTTATTAAAGATTTTTTTAATATGAATTCGATCGAAGGTGGTATTTTAGTGGGTGGATTGATCTATTGGCTGGTATTGTCGAATTTCTTTGTTATTTTAGAATTCCCTTATAATGCCATTATATTTTGGACTTTGTTTGGCATCACATGGAGCTATCGCAAATGTCTAAAAGCATGATTTATCTTGTTACCGGTGGAGCGGGTTTTATCGGGAGTAATTTTGTCAGGCATCTTTATGATACTGGTGAGGATATCCAAATCCGCGTCCTTGATAAATTGACCTATTCAGGCAATTTGGAGAATTTGAAGGATTTTGAAGGCAGGCCTGATTTTAAGTTTATTAAGGGTGACATATGTGATGCCAAGATTGTGCAAACGGCGATGCAAGGGGTGGATGTCGTTGTCAATTTTGCCGCCGAAGCGGCGGTGGACCGTTCGATCGATGATCCGCAGTCTTTTATAAAAACAGATATTTTTGGTGTATATACACTACTTGAAGAGGCACGCAAACAATCAAATTTAAAACGTTTTATTCAAATTTCAACGGATGAGGTTTACGGGCATATCCTGAAGGGCAGTTTTAAAGAAACATCTGAATTAAAGCCCCGCAACCCCTACGCGGCATCAAAGCTGGGGGGAGAACGCCTGGCTTACAGTTTTTTTGAAACGTACAAATTACCGGTGGTGATCACCAGGGCATCAAATAATTACGGGCCTTTTGCCTATCCCGAGAAAGTTATTCCCTTGTTTATTACCAATTTGGTGGATGGAGCCCAGGTTCCTGTCTTTGGGGAAGGCCGTCAGGTGCGTGACTGGTTATATGTAGAGGATCATTGCCGCGCGATAAAAATGCTCGTAGAACGAGGTATTAATGGGGAAGTTTATAATGTCGGCGGTGACCAAGAGTGTGAAAATATCGATCTGACCCGCAAGATACTTGCCATCATGGGCAAGGACGAGCGTTCGATCAAATTTGTCCACGACCGCCCTGGCCATGATATGCGCTATAGCCTGGATTCTAAAAAATTATTAAGCTTGGGTTGGTCGCCTCAAGTGGGACTTGAGCTTGGCCTGAAATTGACCGTGAAGTGGTATCTTGAAAATGAAAATTGGTGGAGGCCTTTAAAAAATAATCTTGATCCCCGTTACACTAAGGGCTTTTGGGGCGCCAAGAAGGAAGGTTGACCTATGCGAGGCGTATTGCTTGCCGGTGGAACAGGTACCAGGCTTTTGCCGCTGACAAAGGTGACGAACAAGCATCTTTTGCCGGTTTATAAAAAGCCTATGATTTATTATCCGCTTGAGACCTTGATCAGCGCGGGCATCAAGGAAATATTCATCGTCACCGGAGGAGAACATATCGGGGATTTTTTCCGCCTTTTGGGGTCCGGCAAGGAATGGGGAGTTCATTTTAGTTATGAGATCCAGGAAGGCAACGGCGGCACCGGTGCCGCTTTATTGTTGGCTGAGAATTTTGTCCGGGATGAGGAGTTCATGGTGATATTAGGCGATAATGTGGTGAGCGAAGATGTTTCCTGTTTTGTTGAAGATTTCAAGAAAGAGAAGGAAAAGTTCAAAGCCAAGATCCTGATCGCCAAGGTCGAGGATCCCCAAAATTACGGGGTGGTGAGCTTCAAGGGAAAGAAAATATCCAGCATCGTTGAAAAACCGAAAACTCCCCGTTCTTCATATGTCAATACCGGCCTTTGGATGTTTTTGCCTGATGTGTTCGGGCATTTAAAGCAGTTGAAAAAAAGCCCCCGTGGTGAATATGAGATCACGGATGTGCTGGCCTGGTATGCATCCAAAGGGCTTTTGACCTATTCGATCTTAAAATCCGCGTGGACTGACGCGGGTTCTTTCGATTCCTTATACAAAGCTACGGTTTTGATGCGGCAGTTAGAGATGAAATCCATTCCAAAATGAATATTTTAGTGACAGGTGCCAACGGCTTTATCGGGAGGAGATTATCTTCGCGCCTGATGGCCCATGGCCATCATGTCATTGCCCTTTCCCAGGATATAACCAAGCCGTTTTCCATCAAAACTCCTTTTGATACCGTCATCCATCTTGCCGCGTATAATATAACCAATATCGGATTAAAAGACGGGGATCTCTATACGGCCGTTAACGTAGAGGGCACCAGGAATTTATTACAAGCTGTCCAATCGAAGAGATTTGTATTCTTATCGACCGCAAAAGTTTATATGAATGAAGGCCTGCCGCTCTCTGAAGATTCTCCGCTCGCACCGCAGGGCGCCTATGAACAAAGCAAATTAAAAGCTGAGGAAATCTGCCGTATATCCTTGAAAAAGGAATCACTGGTCATCTTAAGGTCAGTCAATGTCCTGGGCTGGGGACAGGCCCCCAAAGCAGTGTTGCCGGTTTTTTTTCAAAAGGCAATGGCCAATGAGCCTCTGGATATCATGCAAGCCGCGCAATCGCCGATGCAGTTTGTGTATGTGGAGGATTTGATAGATGCCATCGAAGCTGTTATCGCAAATGCAGGGGCAAATGGTGTTTTTAATATCGCCCATGAGGGAAAGGTCACGATCGAGCAATTGGCACGGGCCATCATTGCGTTGACGCGCTCATCATCGGACTTAAATTTGGTGAAGAATTCTTTAGAAACAATATTCTCGCCGGTGGTCTGCGATAAGGCTTTTCTGTCACTGGGTTGGAAGGCTAAGACCAGCCTTGTAAAGATTTTAGAGCTTTATAATGAGGAATATGCAAGGACCCACTAAAAAAATGAAGATCTTAATTTGCGGGATCTTGCCGCCGCCTAATTTTGGGCATAGCATGGTCTATAAAATGCTGATGGCCTCTTCGTTTCCCGGCGCGTTTGATACGAAATTCCTCAACATGCAGTTTTGGACCTATGGTACGCATAAAAAAGTGACCATAGAGAAACTCTTTAAGATGATTAAATATTACGTGATCTATTGCGGTATTTTGATCTTTTGGCGGCCTAAATATGTGCTTTATAACAGCAGTTTTTACAGGATGCCTTTTTTAAAGGACCTTTTATTCTGCTCGACAGGAATTATTTTGGGAAGCAAGATTGTTTTTCATGATCTGGGACAGTATGTAAAGGAGCTTGATGAGTCCTTAAGCGGTTTTAAGAGATCAGCCCTGCGCTGGATGCTTCAGAATATGGGGGGAAGCATTATCATGGGAGAGAAGGTGCGTCAGGAATATGAAGGCCTGGCGGATCAGTCGAAGATTTTTGTCGTTCCCGGTTCAGCGGAAGATTCTCGCGAGATCAAGGTTGATGCCCCTAAAAATCCTGGAAAGATCAATGTCCTTTATTTTTCCCATATGAGCCGATTAAAAGGTGTTTATACCGCTTTTGAGGCGATGTCCCGCGTCCTTAAAGAACGGGCGGATACTGTAGTGACCTTTGGCGGGCCGATGGAAGACCAGGAAGTCAAAAGCTGTCTGGAAGCACTGCAAAAGGATCATCCTTCAAGGGTTTTTTATGAGGGTTATGTGGAAGATGTGACAAAACGGACAAAAATATTCAGGCAGGCCGATATTTTTATTTTTCCCACCTTAAGGGACGTTTTCGGGCTGGTGCTCCTGCACGCGATGGCCGAGGGTTTGCCCATTGTGGCTTCCCGTGAAGGCACAGTCCCTGAGATCGTCTTGGATGGGACGAATGCTTTACTTATTGAGAAAGGCGATGCAAAGGCCTTGGCTGATAAGGTGCTCCTTATGGCACAAGATCGTCATTTACGCGAAGAAATGGGCCGGGCCAACCGGCTCAGGTTTGAGGAGAACTATACGATTGAGAAATACGGTGAGAATATGATCAAGGTTTTTCATCAACTATCCGCCCCTATCGCATAAAGAATATTTGCCCCCAATAATCCCATTCTGATATATAATATCCACTTCTTATATGCTTAAAACCGTTCCTTTATTAGGCGTTAATGTCAGCCGCATCAACCCTGTTTTAGCCGTACTGGAGATCTGCGAATGGGTTAGGCACAAACATCGTGCCTATGTTTGTGTGGCCCCGGCAGCAACCCTGGTTGAGGCAAGGCAAAATCCATCATATGCCGCGGCTGTTAACGCGGCCGGGATGGTGACGCCCGATGGCATGCCGGTTGTCTGGCTGGCGCGATGCAAAGGCTTTCGGGATATTGAGCGCACCTATGGCCCTGACCTAATGCTGGATGTTTGTAATCACGGGCAGGATCTGGGGTTAAGGCATTTCTTTTATGGCGGGAATGAAGATACGTTACAGAAATTAGAGCAAAAGCTTCTCGAAAATTATCCGAAAATGCTGGTGGCTGGCAAGTACGCGCCGCCATTTCAGCAAGTGGGGCAAAAAGAATCCGGGGAGATCATTGACCGGATCAATAATTCCGCAGCTGATATTGTTTGGGTGGGGTTGGGATCCGCCAAACAGGATTTTTGGATGCAGATCCACAGGCCTTTGCTCAATGCCCCAGTCATTGTCGGCGCAGGCGCCGCATTTGATTTTTGTTCAGGAGTCAAACCCCAGGCTCCCCGTTGGATGCAGGCTTGCGGTTTGGAGTGGTTTTTTCGCCTTTGCTGTGAACCCGGGCGATTATGGAAGCGTTATTTGATCGGCAACAGCCTGTTTTTAATTTATGTCATTCAGGACCTGTTTAAAAAGAACCCATAGTTTATGAACACACGGATCCAACCCATTATCATCATTTGTTTATACGCGGCCTTTGACGTGGTCAGCATCATTGCAGCGTTTTATCTGGTATTGTTTTTCAGGCCACAAACCATCCCTTTTAGCGTATCGCTTCAAAATCTTTTTTCCGCGGCGGATCCTTTCAAATTGCTGTTCATGATATGGACGCTTTTGATCTTATTCTTCCATTACACGCATAATCTTTATCAAACCCGCCGCGAACAATTAGAAAGCCTGGAAGTCTGGGAAGTTGTCAAATCCACTGCCATCTCAACCCTTGTTATCATTGTCCTGGCCTTCCTGTTAAGGATCCAGGATTTCCCCCGAAGCGTGATGATACTTAACGCTGTCGTGATCACGGGTTTCTGTTCTTTTTGGAGGATCTTAAAGAGATTATTGGTCAATTATTTGGTCAGTAACGGGTATAATAATTTCAATACGCTGATCATTGGCGCTGGGAAAACAGGCATCTTGCTTGCCAATGAGATCAAAAATCAGCCTTCCTTAGGCTTGAATATCAAAGGTTTTCTGGATGATAATAAGACAGGCAGGTGTGAAGATTGGCCGGTGTTGGGCAAGTTGGATGGTATTCAAGAGATCATCCAGCGGGAGTTTATCCAAAAGTTATTCATCACGATCTATCCTGATCATCAAACTTTTATTAGATTGCTTGAAATATCAAGGGAAGAAGGTTTGGCGGTAAGGGTGGTCCCTCAAGGGTATGAATATATGGCTAATGATTTTATTAAATATAATATAGGGATCATCCCTATTTTGGAATACTCGGATATTGGCATTAATTATCGCCAAAGGGCCAAACAGGTGTTTGATTTTGTCGTAGCATTGTTTTCGATGGCCCTGTTATCGCCGGTTTTTATTATCATTGCCCTGCTCATCAAACTTGACAGCCCGGGGCCGGTCTTTTACCGCTCCAACCGTTATGGCCGCTATGGCCGCAGGTTCAATATGTATAAATTCCGCAGCATGGTCGACAATGCCGACGATCTTTTGGCCAAGCTTAAGGACAGGAACGAAGTGGATGGCCCGATCTTTAAGATCAAGAAAGACCCGCGTGTGACAAGGATGGGGGCTTTTTTGCGGCGCTACAGTCTTGATGAATTGCCGCAAATATTGAATGTGTTAAAAGGCGATATGAGCCTGGTGGGGCCAAGGCCTTTTCCCATTGCCCAATTGGAAAAAGAAGATCTGCGCCAGTTAAAGCGTTTAGGGATCCGCCCGGGCATTACAGGGCTCTGGCAGATCAGGGGGCGCAGCGATGTGTCATTCAATAAACTGTTACGCTGGGATATCTGGTACATCAAGAACTGGTCATTCTGGCTTGATGTGCATATTTTATTACAAACAATCCCTGTCGTCGTCAAAGGTAAAGGAGCCTATTGATGCCTTCATCTAAAAAAGCATTGATCACCGGGATCACCGGACAGGACGGCTCATATTTAGCCGAGTTCCTGATCAAAAAAGGATATAGCGTTTACGGCATTATCCGCCGTTCAAGCAGTTTTAACACCCAGCGCATCGACCATATCTATCAGGACCCCCACGAGAAAAACCGTAAATTGAACCTGGTTTACGGCGACCTGAACGATGCCAGCTCCCTTAATCTGCTCATTAAGAAGATCTGCCCGGATGAGATCTATAATCTGGGGGCGCAAAGCCATGTGAAGGTGAGCTTTGAGGTGCCGGAATATACCGCCGAGGTGACAGGGGTGGGAACGACCCGGCTTCTTGAGGCCATCAGGGATTCCGGCGTTAAAACCAAATTTTATCAGGCATCCTCATCGGAGATGTACGGTAAGGTTTGCCAAAGCCCGCAGAATGAAGAAACGCCGTTCTATCCACGAAGCCCGTATGGCGCCGCAAAAGTTTACGCGTACTGGATGACGGTCAATTACCGCGAGGCCTACAACATGTTCGCCTGCAACGGCATTTTGTTCAATCACGAATCGCCCCGCCGGGGCGAGACCTTCGTGACCCGCAAGATCACGATGGCCCTCGCGCGCATTAAATCAGGCCTTCAGAAGAAATTATACCTTGGTAATCTTGAAGCCAAGCGCGACTGGGGATTTGCCGGCGATTATGTCGAGGCTATGTGGCTGATCCTGCAGCAGCCCAAACCTGACGATTTTGTGATCGCCACCGGGGAGACCCATTCGGTCAAAGAATTCTTGGCAGTCGCATTTGACTACGCCAAGCTTGACTGGAAAAAATACGTGGTCATTGATAAGCGCTATTTTCGCCCCACGGAGGTTGACCTGCTTTTAGGCGACAGCTCCAAGGCCCGCCGTCTTCTTAAGTGGAAACCCAAGGTCAATTTTATTAAACTGGTGCATATGATGGTTGACAGCGATCTGCAATTGACACGTCAAACCATGTATGGGACTAAAGGAAAATCATGAACTATTGGAAAAATAAACGCGTGGTGGTCACCGGAGGCGGTGGATTTTTAGGCAGGGTCGTTGTCCAACAGCTGCGTGCCAAAGGCTGCCGGCAGATCACGGTGCCGCGCTCGGCGCAATTTGATCTGCGAAAAACCTCAGCCATCCGCAGGCTGTACGCAAAGGCCCGTCCTGACATGGTCATCCATCTGGCCGCTGTCGTCGGAGGGATTGGGGCCAATCGCGAGAATCCGGGAAAATTCTTTTACGATAATTTGATCATGGGCACGGAATTGATCGAACAGGCCCGCCTGATGGGTATCCCCAAGTTTGTGGCAATCGGCACCATTTGCGCCTATCCCAAATTCACACCGGTACCTTTTAAGGAAGACAGGATCTGGGACGGCTATCCAGAAGAGACAAACGCCCCTTATGGATTGGCGAAAAAAATGCTCCTGGTGCAGTCACAGGCCTATCGTCAGCAGTATGGTTTTAATTCCATTTATTTGCTTCCGGTTAATCTTTACGGGCCGGGGGACAATTTTTCCTGGGAAAGTTCGCATGTGGTTCCGGCGCTGATACGTAAATGCATTGAGGCTAAAGAGCGCGGCGACAAGCAGATCACGGTTTGGGGGACCGGCCGTGCCACAAGGGAATTTTTATACGTGGATGACGCGGCGCGGGGGATCATCCTGGCCGCTGAAAAGTACAATAGCCCGCTGCCGGTCAATCTGGGCGCGGGTTTTGAGATATCCATCAAGAAACTTGTGGAGTTGATCGTCAAGCTGACCAAATTTGAAGGGGAGATCGTTTGGGACAAAACCAAGCCCGATGGCCAGCCCAGGCGATGTTTGGATACGACGCGCGCGCGTAAAGAATTCGGGTTTGAGGCCAGGGTTTCTTTCGAAGCAGGGTTAAAGAAGACCATTGCCTGGTATTCTTCGATGAAATAGCCGTTAGGATGAATTTTTTCCGCCAAAACGCTAATTGCTACTTACTGATTCCTGGATAAGTTAGGAGCAAAAACACGCGTTAAGGAAAGCTCAAATTGACAAAACAGCGCTCTTAGCTATAATACTCACTTTATAAATATATATACTTAGGGGTTTGGTTATGCAAAAAATGACTGTACAAGACATCGTTATTAAAGGTAAAAAGGTGATCATCCGGGTGGATTTCAATGTTCCCTTGGATGAGTCCTTTCATATCACCGATGACCGCCGTATTGTGGCGGCTTTGCCTACGATCACATATGCCCTGAGCAATGGCGCTTCCAAGGTCATCCTCATGAGCCATTTGGGTCGCCCCAAGGGAGCCGGCTTCGAAAAGGAATTTTCGCTCGCACCCGTGGCCAAACGTTTGCAGGAATTGTTAAAAGAAAAAGTCCTGCTTTTAAATGACTGCGTGGGAGAGGCGGTCAAAGAATCGATCGCCAAATCCGTTGAGCGCGTGATCTTGCTGGAAAATCTGCGTTTTCATAAAGCTGAAGAAAAAAATGACCCGGCCTTTGCCAAAGAATTAGCTTCCCTGGCGGATGTATATATCAATGACGCTTTTGGTACGGCGCACCGCGCTCATGCCTCGACCGCGGGCATCACGGCATATTTGCCGTCAGTCGCAGGATTCCTTATTGAAAAAGAATTGAAATATTTAGGCAGTGCCATCAATGATCCCAAACGGCCCCTGGTGGTCATTTTGGGAGGGGCTAAGGTTTCAGATAAGATCGAATTGATCAAGAATTTGATCCCCAAGGCCGACAGTATCATTATCGGCGGAGGGATGGCGTACACCTTTTTAAAGGCACAGGGGATCAATATCGGCAATTCCAAATTGGAAAAAGATAAAGTAGACTTGGCCCGTGATTTGATGGAGCAGGCCAAGAAGGCAGGAGTCGAGTTTTCCCTGACGACTGATTTCGTCATCACCCAGAGCTTCACCAGTGATGATTGCAAGGTCTCAGATACGATCCCTGACGGTTGGGAAAGCCTGGATATCGGCCCCAAGACGATCAAAAAATATGAAGCGATCCTTTCCAAGGCCAAAACCGTCGTGTGGAACGGCCCCTTGGGTGTTTTTGAGCGTGATGCTTATGCCAAGGGGACACGGGCCATTGCCGATTACCTGGCTTCGTTAAAAGATGTGACGGTGATCATCGGCGGAGGGGATTCCGCGGCCGCGGTGGCCAAATTCGGCCTGGAAGATAAAATGACACATATATCAACCGGCGGCGGGGCGTCGCTGGAATTTTTGGAAGGCAAGGAGCTGCCGGGAATCGCGGCGCTTAACGATAAAAAATAGGAAATTTTAATGAGAAAACCGATCATCGCAGGCAATTGGAAATTAAATAAAACACCTCATGAAGCCATTATTTTGGCGAGCGACCTGAAGCGTGAGATCGTTGATGTTGAGGGTGTTGATATCGTCTTATGCCCGCCGTTCACGGCACTTGCCGATGTCGCGGATACCCTGACAGAAACAAATATCGCCTTGGGCGCCCAGAATATTTTCTGGGAAGATGCCGGTGCTTTTACCGGTGAAATATCAGGCCCCATGCTAAAGGATCTGGGCGTTACCTATGTAATCATCGGGCATTCCGAGCGCCGCCAGTTTTTCCATGAAACGAATGAAACGGTCAACAAGCGCCTGCGCGCGGCTCTGAAGAATGGGCTGATCCCCATTGTCTGTGTCGGTGAAAACCTGGCCCAGCGTGAGTCTAATAAGACATTTGATGTGATCAAGGACCATTGCGAGGGCTCTCTTAAGGGTTTATCAGCGGAAGAAATGCAGGGTGTCGTGGTGGCATATGAGCCTGTCTGGGCTATTGGCACCGGGAAAACCGCTTCACCCCAGCAGGCCCAGGAAGTTCATGTATTTATCCGTCAATTATTAGGAAAAATGTTCAATGGTGAAACAGCCGCAAGTGTGCGTATCCAATACGGCGGCAGTGTAACGCCGGATAATGTCGCGCTGCTGATGGCCCAGGAAGATATTGACGGGGCATTGGTTGGCGGGGCAAGTTTAAAGGCGCCGTCTTTCGCGGCTATTGTCAAAGGTGCTAAAAAAACAGGAGTTTAAATGGGTTTCATTCTCGTAATTCACGTTATTGTTTGTGTGCTTTTAGTCATCACCATATTGATGCAGGCGGGACGCGGCGGCGGCTTGACCGAGACTTTCCAATCCGCGGAGTCCATGTTCGGGACACAGACAAACGTGTTCATGGTGCGCACAACGACGGTGTTGGCGGTCATTTTCCTCAGCACATCATTGATCCTGGCGTTTAATTCATCCCGGGTTGACCAGTCCTTGATGGCCAATAAGAGGCTATTGTCAACGCTGCCGAAGGCCGCGGCAGTTCCGGAATCCAAGAATCCTGAAAACGATGTTCAAGTCAAGGTGGAGTCTCCCAAGCCAATAGTTCCGGTTAGTCCCGTGACGAATGCGTCAAAATAAACTCTTCTTTGTTTTTTTGATCTTCTTATTTATCTTCCGGGCGCATTTTGCCCATGCTTCCCCAAGCCGGTACGGCGGAAGCCTTGTCCTGTCGATCCCTTCAGATCCTAAAACATTCAATGATATCGTCTCCACGGACGCTTACAGCGGGGCGATCACCGGCATGCTTTTTGAGGGGCTGACCACCGCCGATCCTTTTACCCTGAAAGTCATTCCTAATCTGGCCCGGTCATGGGAAGTAAGCCCCGATGGTCTTCAATGGACCTTTCATTTGCGCCGTGACGTCCAATGGTTTGACGGCACCGCATTTAGCGCGGATGATGTTGTTTTTACCTACAATGACCTGATCTATAATCCCGAGATACCCTCGCCCTCAAAAGATGTTTTGACCATTGACGGCAAGCCATTTAAAGTTGAAAAGGTAGATGGGTATACCGTGCGTTTTACCCTGCCGGTCAAGTTTGCCCCTTTTTTACGGTCCATGGCCCAGACGATCCTGCCGCGCCATTGCCTTTGGCAAGCCGTTAAAGTCAAAAGATTTTCGTTCACCTGGGGAATTGATACACCGCCCGACCAGATCATCGGCACCGGCCCGTTTATGTTAAGCGAGTACCATCCCGGAGAGCGCCTGGTATTCAAACGCAATCCGCATTATTGGAAAAGATCCTCTCAAGGAGAGGCATTGCCTTATTTAGACAGGGTTATTTATCTGATCATGCAGGACCCGCAGGCCCAACTGTTAAAATTCATGGATGGGGAAATAGACGCGACGCCTGTCAGGGGAAGTGATTATCCACTTCTAAAGCCCATGGAAGCTAAAAAGGATTTTAAGATCTATGAAGCCGGCGCCGGTTATGACAGTAATTTCGTGACCTTTAACCAGAATCCCGGAGTCAATTCTCAAAATCACCGGAGTTTTGTCGACCATGTCAAATTATCATGGTTCACAAACCTGGAATTCCGTAGGGCGGTGGCACATGCGATCGATAAAAAACGGATCATCGAGATCCTTGATAACGGCTTCGGCTTGCCCCAAAACGGCCCCATGAGCCCCAGCAGCGGATTTTTTTATGATCCGGATGTGACCATCTATGATTACAATTTAGACAAGGCACGCTTGATATTAATACAGGCGGGATTTAAATACCGTCAGGGGGATCAAACGCTTGAAGACCCTTCAGGCCATCCGGTGGAATTTAATTTATATACCGCGGATACAGGCACCGCGGGCCGGGAACAAATGGCGGCCATTATCCGTTCGGATTTGGAACGCCTGGGGATGAAGGTCAATTTAGTGCCGGTGGAATTTAATACCCTGGTCAATAAACTGATGGCGTCTTTTGACTGGGACATGGTGATGATAGGTTTGACCGGCGGGGTGGAGCCGCATTTCGGGCAAAATGTCTGGCTTTCGTCCGGAGGCTTGCATTTGTGGGATCCCCATCAAATCACGCCTGCCACTGACTGGGAAAAGCGTTTGGATGAGATTTATGACGAGGGCGCGCAGGAGCTGGATGAGAATAAGCGTAAAATTTTATACGATGAATTCCAGCGTATCGTGGCGGACCAGCTGCCGGTGATCTATACGGTCCTGAACATGGATATGTACGCCGTGCGCAACAAATTCGGGAACCTAAAACCGACGGTCAATGGCGGCGCGTTTCATAATATTGAAGAGATTTATATTAAGAAGTAGTTATATGGTTAAATGGTGTTGTAAACCGTAGCGGACGGTAAAAATATCCCGTTGAGGGAACAATACCGTTTAACCATATTCACTGGTTAATTAATGATTAAACATATCATTCAACGTTTTTGCTCAACGATCCTGCTATTGCTGGCCGTGAGTTTCTTTACTTTCTGGCTGATGCACTCAACTCCCGGCAATTTCTTCGACAGCCTTCGCCTTAATCCCCAAATTTCCCAGGAAACTGTCGCCCGTTATGAAAAGCTCTATCATTTGAACGATCATTTGCTGGTGCAGTACGGCCATTGGATCTTCAATATCCTGCACGGAGAGTGGGGGTATTCGTTTTACTATAATGTTCCTGTCACGCATGTCCTGGGAAGCCGATTGTTTAATACCTTTATTTTATCTTTTACCAGTTTGGTCCTGACATGGGCCGCGGCCATTCCCCTGGGCATATGGGCGGCGCTCAGGCGCAATCAATGGGTTGACCGGGTGCTTTCCGTTTTTTCTTTTGCCGCGTTTTCCACACCGAGTTTCTTTTTAGCCGTTTTGGTTTTATACGCGGCCAGCCGCTGGGGCGCGCTGCCCTTAGGAGGCATGCACAGCCCACATTATGATGACATGTCATTCATTGATAAGATCAAAGACACCGCGCTTCATCTGGTGATCCCCGCGTCAGTTCTTTCATTATCCGCCATGGCTTCTTTGCAAAGGATCATGCGCGGCAATATGCTGGGCGTATTGCGCCAGCAGTATATTTTAGCGGCCCGCGCCAAAGGCCTGCCTGAAAGGGTGGTCATTTACCGTCATGCCTTGCGCAATGCCTTTAATCCGTTAGTGACGTTGTTAGGGTATGAATTCGCTTCTCTTTTAAGCGGGGCCGCGTTAATTGAGATCGTCTGTTCCTGGCCGGGACTCGGCTCCCTGCTTTTGACCGCGGTACGCGCCAAGGATATCTATCTGGTGATGAGCGCGACTCTATTGGCAGGGGTGCTTTTGGTCATCGGCAATGTCCTGGCTGATATTTTATTAACATGGGTTGACCCGCGTATCCGTTATGAAAAAAAATAGGATCTTTCAGAGAAACCGCATGGCGTTGATCTGTTTCTGGACCCTGGTGGTCTTTTATGCCCTGGCCATTTTCGCCGATCTTATCTCGCCTTATTCTTACAAGGACGAAGACCGTGATTTTTCCTATTGCCCACCGACAGCCGTTGAGTTTATGGACCATGGACAATGGGTCCAACCCTTTGTTTATGGAAGGGCGTTGACATTCGATAGTACGCACCGGCGGGTGTATGTGATCGACCAGGCTCAAAAGTATCCGATGCGTTTCTTTAAAGGCGGCCGCCTCTTTACGGTGGATGCCCCGGGCCGCGTTTATCTTTGGGGGGCGGACGCGCGCGGGCGTGATCTATTTTCGCGCATTTGGTACGGGGCCAGGATCTCTTTGTCCATCGGCCTTATCGGTGTTGCCATTTCATTCATTTTGGGGCTTTTGATCGGCGGCATCGCCGGGTATTACGGCGGATGGGTGGATGGTGCCCTGATGAGGGTCTGTGAAATGTTCATGATGATCCCGGGTTTCTATCTGATGCTGGCCTTAAGGGCGGCGGTCCCGGAGAATTTTAATTCCGTCCAGATCTATTTTAGCGTCGTCGTCATCCTGGCCCTGATCGGCTGGGCCTCATTGGCGCGCATCATCCGCGGCATGGCCCTTTCCCTGCGCGAGCGGGATTATGTCCTTGCCGCGAAAACGCTGGGCGTCCCGGACATCGTGATCATCCTGAAACATATCTTACCTCAAACCATCTCTTATTCGATGGCAACCCTGATGCTGACGGTTTCTTCTTATATTTTGGCGGAAGCGGGGCTAAGCGTAGTGGGCTTAGGCATACAGGACCCCATCCCGAGCTGGGGGAATCTGCTTTCCGATGCCATGGGTATTGTCCCGGTCATTTTCGCGCCGTGGATATTGCTGCCGGGATTATTTATTTTTCTCGCGGTGATGTGCTTTAATGTTGTCGGCGACGCCTTGCGCGACGCCTTTGACCCGATGTTCAACGAAGGGGCCTCATGAAACCCATCTTATCCGTCAACAATTTAACCGTTGCCGTTGGCGCCAAGGCGCTTGTCAATAATGTGTCCTTTGATGTGCCTCAGGGCAAGATCACAGCCATTGCCGGAGGTTCAGGCAGCGGCAAGACGACGATCGGTTTGTCCATCTTACGTTTATTGCCTTTTGCGTTGGGCATCAAGTGGGGGAGCATTACTTTTGAGGGGAAAAACCTTTTAGAGGAGCCATCTGAAAACATGCGACAGATCAGGGGAGCCCGCATTGGCATGGTTTTTCAGGAGCCGTTAAGCGCCTTTGACCCTTTGTTTACCATCGGACAGCAATTGGATGAAGTCCTGGCCGCCCATACAGGTTTATCCCAGCAGGAAAGGCACAAGAAAATCATCGATACATTAAGCGAGGTGGAGTTACCATCGCCTCAACGTGTTTACGGATCTTATCCTCACCAATTGAGCGGCGGCATGCGTCAGCGTGCCATGGTGGCCCAGGCGATGGTTGGCGGCCCTTCCCTGATCATTGCCGATGAGCCCACCAGCAGCCTGGACATCACGTTGCAGGTCAAGATCATGGAATTATTCGGCCGTATCAAAAAGAAAGGTATCTCTATTTTACTCATTTCGCATGACCTGGGCATGATCGCGCACTTGGCGGATGAAGTGATCATCCTCCGTCAGGGTGAAGTCGTGGAAAAGGGGATGGTAAGCCAGGTCATCGGCCAGCCCCAGCATGAATACACCAGGGAATTAGTAGAGGCATTCCAATGAGCGTCCTTCAAATCCAACATGTTTCCAAGTCTTTTGGCAGTGTGCGTGCGGTTGATGATGTCAGCATCACCCTGCAAGAAGGCGATCATTTGGCCATCATCGGCGAGTCAGGTTGCGGCAAGACCACCCTCGCCAAAATGATGATGGGGCTGATCAAGCCCGACACAGGTTCCATCTTGACCCAGGCGCATAGCCTGCAGATGGTCTTTCAGGACCCCCATCAGTCGCTGGACCCGTTATGGGATGTCCGTGATATTTTAAAAGAGGCGTTATGGCAAGGATATCCTTTACAAGCCCGTGAGGTCCAGATGAAATTGGAGCGGATACTCGCGGCGGTAGGATTACCGTTCCAGGCGCTGGAACGTTTTCCCCATGAATTCAGCGGCGGCGAGCGCCAGCGCATCGCCATTGCCAGGGCGCTGTTGGCATCACCGAAGGTCCTTGTTTTAGATGAGGCAGTTTCATCACTGGATACGCTGGTGCAAAAACAGATCATTGGCTTGTTATCAGAATTAAAGCAGGAATTTAACCTGACCTATATTTTTATTTCCCATAATTTGCGTCTGGTGCGTAATTTTAGTGATAAAATAGTGGTCATGTGCCGCGGGAAAATAGTTGAAGAAGGAAGCATCCAGACCGTCTTGAAATCACCGTCGCATCCTTATACGAAACAATTGCTGGAAGCGGCATTTTACACGAACCTATGAGCGAACGTTTTTGGAAAAATCTCAGTACCACTGTCGGCTGGCTGTCGATCGGCATGCTTTTTGCCCTGCTCACCTTTACTTCCAGCATGGAGATCAAGGACCTGGACCTCTGGCTGCATTTACGGATGGGCTATTGGATCTGCCATCATGGGTTTGTGCCGAGTTATGATGTCCTGTCCTGCACCATCGCGGGCAAGCCATGGGTCAATCATGAATGGCTGTTCCAGGTGCTGGTCTACCAGATCCAGCATGGCTTTGGTTTTAACGGGTTAATTTCCATGCAGTCTTTGGTGGTGGCGGTGACCTTCCTGGTGCTCTTGTTCCTGGGCTATAACCGCGACCGCCAATCACTGGTTGTATATACCCTTTTAATGGTGTTGATGGTGTATCAGACACGCTTTACCATCCGCCCGGATATTTTCAGCCTTTTGTTCTTTGTCCTTTATATCTATATCCTGTCCATCCATATCAATAAGCGCTGGGCCATTTGGGCACTGGTGGTATTGCAGATCTTATGGTCGAATATGCATGGCTTTTTCTTTTTCGGCCCGTTGCTCATCGCTCTCGGCATCCTGTCAGAGCTCATCAAGCGCCGTTTGCCGCTGCCGTACGAATGGAATACCGTCGGCCGTTTGAGCGACAAGGAATACGGCGCTTTAAAGAAAATGCTGCCTGTCCTTTTGCTCGCCTGCTGCGTCAACCCTCTGACCTTCCAGGGCGCGTGGTATCCGGTGAGCGTGTTTTTCAGTTTGGGCGGGGACAATAAAATATTCTTCAACCATATTTATGAACTGCAAAAGCCCATCACCGCAGGCAACATTTTCACCGACGCGTATTCGTTCTATAAAACCCTGATCGTAGTCTCAGCCCTGAGCTTTGTTTTTAACCGCCGGAAGATCGATATCAGCAGCCTGCTGGTGTGGGCTATATTCCTGGGCTTTTCCCTGGCCGCCATCCGTAACCTGATCTATTTCGCCACCGCGGCCTATATGGTCATAATCGTCAATGCCATTTCCATTTCCTGGGAAAATATCGTCCCGCTGCGCTTCTCATCCTCCAAATTCAAACATATGACGGGGATCGCTTTTAAGCTGGGCGTCATGTTATGGATGTTAAATTATGGATTGCAATTATCAGGCGACGGTTATTTTGATTTTGATACCTATAACCGTAAAAGCGAGTTTTTCGGCGTTTCTAAGCGCTCCTATCCGTATAAGGCGGTGGATTTCCTTTTGCGGGAGCACATTAAAGGAAACTTCTTCAATGATTTTAACTCCGGCGCGTATTTAGTCGGCAGGACGAATCCCGGAATCAAGGTCTTTATTGACGGGCGAACAGAGGAGTACGGGGCGGATTTCTTTGAAACTTACCAGAAGATCTGGCAAAAGGGAAATCCGCATGTTTTCGCGTATTTTGAGAAGAAGGATAATATCACCGGCGCCCTGCTCAATAACGCCCATCAGCAGATACCCGAAGATGTGCTCAAGATGTTCCATTCCTTTAAAAACTGGTCTATCGTCTACCTGGATGATGACGCGGTCATCTTCTTAAAACAGACCCCTGCCAACAAACCTTTCATTGACCGTTTATCCGTGGACATATCCAAGTGGAAACCGGTGCCCATGGACCTGTTAAAATTGGGGACAAAACGCATTGATCCGTTCCCTTTCATGGCCCGGGCGTATATCCTGGAAACGCTTGGATCCGATGAAGGGGCCCTGCTTGAATCGAAGGAAGCCCTTCGCGTGGCGCCTGATGACGCGGCGGCCAATGCCATGCTTGGGAAAATATATAATAAGCGCAAGGATTACAAAAAAGAGTTTGAATACTACCGTCTGGCGGCCCTGTACGCGCAGGGCAATTTGAAGTCCCGTTTGGGGCTGGCCCAGGCTTATGAGAATTTAAAAGATTATAATGGCGCGGCCATGCAGTACCAGAGGGCGAATGAAATTGCTCCCAGGGATATCCAGGCATATTTTGGCCTGGCAAGGTCCTATGCCGAAGCGGGACAGGTCCCAAAGGCGCTGGACTTGCTTTCCAATGCCAAAAAGCTGGGTTTAGAAGATAAGGTTGATGTTCAAAAAATCCATGATATTATAAACAGCAAAAAAAAGAAGCCAATCAGGAAAGAGATCCAGCAAAAATGAGAGATGTTTTGACATTTATTTTAGCCGGCGGCAAAGGCGAGCGGTTAGACCCCTTGACACGCGACAGGGCCAAGCCCGCGGTGCCTTTCGGCGGCATTTACCGCATCATTGATTTTGTGCTTTCCAATTGCGTCAATTCCGGCCTTCGCCGTATCTTTATTCTGACCCAGTACAAGTCATTTTCCCTGCAGCGGCATATCCTTGAGGGCTGGAACATTTACTCCAATCAATTGGGTGAATTCATCGACGTGGTCCCGGCCCAGCAGCGCATTTCCAGCGACTGGTACCGCGGTACCGCGGATGCCATTTATCAGAATCTGAACATGGTGGCGGATTATGACCCAAAACTGGTCTTGGTTTTGGCGGGGGACCACGTGTATAAGATGGATTACCGCAAAATGATCGAATATCACTTAAGCAAGGGCGCGGACATGACGGTGGCGTGTATCACGATGCCCAAGAACGATTCCATCCATTTCGGGGTGGTGGAGGTCAACAAACAAAATATGGTAACCGGTTTTCAGGAAAAACCTGATAAGCCCAAAACCATCCCAGGAAGTCCGGATGAGATCTTTGGTTCCATGGGGATATATTTATTCAATGTTGATGTGCTTAAGAAAGAATTGGTCGCTGACGCGGTCAGGGCCGGTTCCGACCATGATTTTGGCAAGAACATCATTCCGCAGATGGTGGCCCGGAAACTCAAGGTATTCGCTTATGATTTTGCCCGTGAAAATGACACGTCATCCTATTGGCGGGATATCGGGACCCGGGATTCTTATTATCAGGCCAATATGGACCTTTGCGGGGCCAAGCCCAAATTTAATCTGTATGATGATTCATGGCCTATGCGCACCCATTACCACCATTATTCGCCGCTCAGGGTCTATACTACCGGCAAGACGCCAGGCACCATCATTGATTCCCTGGTAGCCGCGGGCTGTGTCCTGGAGAGCGGACAGATCGAGCATTCGGTCGTATCAAACAATGTGCTTATTAAAGACGGTGTCCTGATCAAGAATTCCGTGATCATGGACAGCGTGACGATAGGAAAGGGAGCCCAGATCCAGGGAGCGATCATTGATAAAGATGTGGATATCCCCGCTGGGACAAAAATTGGTTTTAATCCTGACTTGGACCGCCAGCGTTTTGTGCTGACCACATCCGGCATAGTCATTGTCGCAAAGAAAACATCCTTATGATCATTCAACCTAAGATCCGCGGTTTTATATGCACAACCGCCCATCCGGTGGGCTGTGCCCGCCACGTCGCCGAACAATCCGAATATGTCCAATCCCAGGGCCCGATAGCCGCAGGCCCCAAGAAAGTCCTGGTGATCGGATCTTCAACCGGGTATGGCATGGCCTCACGTATCACCGCGGCTTTCGCGTGCGGGGCCGCGACCATCGGGGTATTTTTTGAAAAATCAGCGGATACCAAACGCACGGCTACCGCCGGCTGGTATAATTCCGCGGCCTTCGAAACAGCCGCCAGAAAACGCGGCCTTTACGCCAAAAGTTTTAACGGAGATGCCTTTTCCGATGATATGCGCGCGAAAGTGTGTGAAGCTATTAAGAAAGATCTGGGCCAGGTGGATTGCGTTATTTATTCACTGGCCTCACCAAGGCGGACAGACCCAAAGACCGGCGAAGTCTACAAGTCAGTCCTTAAGCCCAAGGGCAAACCATACACGAATAAAAGCATAGATTTTGAGGATAATAAGGTGATCCAGGTCACGCTCGAATCAGCCCAGGAAGAAGAGATTCGCCAGACCATCAAGGTCATGGGAGGCGAAGACTGGCAGCTTTGGATCGAAGCGTTGATGAAGGAAAATCTTTTGGCTCCTAATGCTGTTACAGTGGCGTATTCTTACATTGGCCCTGATGTGACAACTCCGGTTTACCGCAACGGTACCATCGGTGCCGCAAAGGACGATTTGGAAGCTACGGCCCATCGCCTGGATGAACGCATGAAGAAGATCGGCGGCCGGGCATTGGTTTCCGTCAATAAGGCCCTGGTCACGCAGAGCTCTTCGGCAATCCCATTTATTCCGCTTTATTTTGTTTTGCTGATGAAGGTGATGAAAGCCAAAGGCCTTCATGAGGATTGTATCCACCAGATCTACCGCCTTTTTGCCCAGCGTCTGTACAACAACCGACCCCTGGATCAGATCCCAACCGACACAAGCGGGCGCGTGCGCGTTGATGATTATGAAATGCGTGAAGATGTCCAGGTAGAGGTAGGCAAGTTATGGGAAATCGTCGCCAATGAGAATGTATTACAGATCGGCGATGTCAAAGGATACAACAGCGATTTTCTCAAGCTATTCGGTTTTGGCTTAAAAGGAGTTGATTACAACGCCGATGTTCCCACGGATGTTCCTATTGAAGGGCTTATCTAAAGAAGATCAATTGCTGGGGCAATATGCGCTGGCTGCCGGGGTACAGGCGGGATTGCAGTTTGCTCCGCTGGTTGTCGTACAGCCAGCGCCGCCAAGCAAAACGATCGGATTGTTCTTTAAAGTCAAAGTGATGCCGGAACCTGTGTTGCTGACCGCCGTGCACTTGAATCCGGACGCGTCAGCGGCACATGCATAAGCGAAATTATTGTCAGTGATATTCAAACTCAGGTTAGTGTTGATATTGCCCAGATTATTGCAGGAGGCGATACAATAAGTGCCGTTTCCGGTGGTGCCTAAATAGTAGGTTTTTTCCGCGTTATAAATGCTTGTCAGATTATTTTGGGCGGAAGTGGAAGCGCCCTGGTTTACCGAGGTAAAATAGACGGGCATGGCGATGGCGGCCAATATTCCCATGATGACCAGAACGATCGCGATCTCTACTAATGTAAATCCTTTTTTATCCGGCATACGTCTTCTCCAAGTACCACAATTAGATATAACACGATACCCCAAAGAAATCAAATCTAATGGATGAAAGATTTTTTACCCCCCAAGGAGCCAATCTGATCCTGCCAAAGGTCAGGAAAATAGTCGAAGAGATATTATCCGCGGCCCATGGGGAGAACATCTCTGAAGAGCGCATCAAGGCCCTGATGGCCCAGCTTGAAGACCTGGGATGTTATTATAAAGATTGGAATTTTGAGATAGGCCTGGTGGATTTCCCGGCCATCATCCACGGCAGGCAGGCCCTGCTTTGCTGGCGGTCGGATGAAGGAGAAGTGGCGTGGTATCACGGTTATGAAGACGGCTATGCCGGCCGCCGCCGGATAACAAAGGACCTCATCTTTTCATGATCAAAAAACGGTGCGGCTGGTGCAATTCGGACCCTCTGTATATCGAATACCATGACAAAGAATGGGGCAGGCCTGTCCATGATGACCGGCTATTATTTGAATTTTTAATATTGGAAGGGGCCCAGGCAGGTTTAAGCTGGCTTACAGTGCTAAAAAAAAGGGAAAATTACAGGAAAGCATTTGATCATTTTGACGCGGCCAAGATCGCCCGTTATGAAGGTAAGAAAATAGAACAGCTGTTGGGCAATGAAGGCATTATCCGTAACCGCCTCAAGATCGCCTCGGCGGTAAGCAATGCCAAGGCCTTTTTGGCTGTTTGCCGGGAGTTTGGGTCTTTTGATAAATATATCTGGCAGTTTATCGGCGGCAAGCCGAAGGAGAACCATTTTCCGCATTATAAAAAGTTACCCGCCACCACCCCTGAGTCGGACGCGATGAGCCGGGACCTGAAAAAAAGAGGGTTTAATTTCGTCGGATCGACCATATGCTACGCCTTCATGCAGGCCGTGGGCATGGTCAATGATCACACGACGGATTGTTTTTGCCGCCGTTAAGGACAATATGCCCGCAGACCGATTACCGCCGGAATTTGAAAATAGGCTAAATGAGATCATTCCTCAATGGCCTCCGTCCATTTTTGAACCCAGGCCTTATCAGGCATTTCGCATCAATACGCTTAAGATCAGCATCCAAGAGGCCAAGGACTTGTTATCCGCCCGGAAAATTGGATTTAAGGAAGTTGATTTTTGTCCGTACGCCATCCTTGTTGACACTCAAAGAGGACAATTAAAAGAGTCTCCAATATCTGACCTTGTTGATCAGGGGATTTTATACGCCCAGGGGCTTGAAAGCATGCTCCCGGTAATGGCCCTGGACCCTCGCCCTCATGAGCGCGTTTTGGACCTGTGCGCGGCCCCGGGCAGTAAAACTTCCCAGATAGCCATGCTCATGGATAATCAGGGCATCCTGAAAGCCAATGAGCCGGTCCGCCAGAGGCTTTACAGGCTCAAAGCCGTGCTGAAGTTAACCGGTACTACGGCCCAGCTTTCTTCAACTGACGGACGGCGGATGCAGGAACATGGAGAGCTTTTTAACCGCGTATTGGTTGACGCGCCCTGCAGCTGCGAGGGGCGTTTTATCGTGAATGAACCTAAAAGTTTTGCTTATTGGAGCGTGCGCAAGATCAAAGAGATGTCCCATAAGCAAAAAGGTCTGTTGCTCAATGCCAGCAGGCTTGTTAGCCCCGGCGGTGTCTTGGTTTATTCCACCTGTACTTTCGCGCCGGAAGAGAATGAAGAAGTGGTGGATTGGTTTTTACGCAAGACCGAAGGCCGTTTTGCCCTGACACCGATCGGGATCATTGACGTGAAGACTTATCCTTGTTTGACGCTTTGGCAGAAGAGGGAGTATGATACCCGGATCAAGGACGCGGCGCGGATCTTGCCGGATGAGCGCATGGAAGGTTTTTTTATTGCTAAATTCATAAATTCTCACTATAAATGATTATATGTATTTAAGACTGTTATTTATATTCCTGCTGTTTTTGGGCTGGGGGACTTGGGCCAAGGCCCAAACGAAGGTGCCCGATGAGATCACGCTTGAAGCCAATATCGCGCAGATCGTCCTTAACGATGAGCATCGCGGCGGTGTCGACTGGGCCGCGATCATCTCGGATTTCCACACGTCTTTCTTGAAAAAGCAGAATGACCCCCTGTGGGATGATAAAAAATACCGCGTGAGCTTCGGCACGCTTTCCCAGGATGATTACGCGGTTTTGCTCGACGCGCTGGATATGGCGGGGCAGTTAACCCAGTTTAACCAGCCGCCGGTCAAGGTGATCGCGGGCAAGCCTGCCGGCCTTGATCTTGAAAAGCAGAACATCCATCTGGACCTTTTGCTCACGCGCCTGAAATCAGGGGACCTGTCATTACGCATCGTCCCTCATTATGCCGTTGCCGCGACGGAGATCCTGGACGGTGATAAAATACCGTCGTCCATCATTTTACAGGCGGAAACCAAGCTGTTGATCACCGATAACACGACGATCGTTATCGGCGGGTTTATGAAAGAAGCGGAGATCACAAGGACGCGCAAATTCCCCCTGCTGGGGAACATCCCCATCGTGGGGCTTGTTTTCCGCAACAGGGGACGCCTGATGCAGAAAACAGAAACGGTCATTTTTTTGACGGTGCGTTCCAACGCCGTCGATGCGCCTGAGGAAGATAATACGCTATGATATACAGGTTTTTGGTATCTATGGTGATGCTTCTGGCCCTGCACGGGTGTGCCAGCAGGCCGGCGATCCTGCCCACCGTGCCGGCGGGCATACCGCTGCAGGATGTCTGCGACCGTTACCATGTCACCTGGCAATGGGACGGCGTTACCCAGGTTGTCCTGATGGAATACAGGGGGAATATTTCCAAGGCCCTGGTGGGCTCTTCGACGGTTTTGATCGGTAAACAGCAGGTCATCCTGAGCGCTCCTTTGCGCCGCGACCACAGCACGATATACGTGCCTGAAGATTTTGAGGCCAAGGTTTTAGCACCCTTCGGGGTTCCTATCGCGGGGTTAAGCCCGGTCGAGAGTTCTTCCCGCGTCCATGTCATCGTCATTGACGCCGGGCATGGGGGCAAGGACCGCGGGACCATGGACCGCGAATACGGCAGGATGGATGAGAAAGAGATCGTCCTGGATGTGGCCAAGCGCCTCAGGGCTCTTTTGGAGAATGCCGGGCTTAAGGTCATCATGACCCGTGATACGGATGATTTCATCTCCCTGCCCGAGAGGACCATCATCACTTCCCGCAGCAGCGCGGATCTGTTTGTCAGCGTGCATGTCAATTCCAACCAGGACCGCTCGGTAAGCGGATTGCTGGTGTATTACCTTGACTCTATCGGCCGCAGAGAAAAGGATGAAGAGCAACGGATAGAAAACGAGCATATTTTCCTGAAATCGCTTAACGCCCGGGAATCTCCTACCTTACAGAATATCGTTTCAGACATGATGGATTCGCTCAAAGCCTCCCAATCGCAGAAACTGGCTAAATTGATCGTCAGGGAAGCGCGCCAGGATCCTGGGGTCAAGGTCCGCGGCGACGGTATCCGCATCTGCCGGTTTTTTGTCGTGAGAAATACCCTGGTCCCGGCCGTTTTAGTTGAAACCGGATTCCTGTCAAACCGGCAGGAACATAATAAATTGATCTCATCATCTTACCGCCAGAAGATGGCGGAAATCATCGCCAGGGGTGTTTTGGATTATGCCAATGAATGACCATTCCCAGGATGCTATCGGCGTTTTTGACTCCGGCCTGGGAGGGCTGACAGTCGTCAAGGAACTGATCCATCACCTTCCCAACGAAAGGATCGTTTACTTCGGGGATACGGCGCGGGTACCCTACGGCACCAAATCAGGTGAGACGATCATCCGTTATTCGCGCGAGATCGTGAAGGCCTTGCTCAAACACAAGGTCAAAATGGTGGTGGTTGCCTGCAATACGGCTTCATCCCTGGCGCTGGATGTCCTGAAAAAGGAATTCGACCTGCCGATCCTGGGCGTGATCGAACCGGGTGCCCGGAAAGCCTCCGAGGTCACCCGTAACAGGAAAGTCGGCATAATCGCCACGTCCTCGACGGTAAAGAGCGGGAAATACGCCCGGAAGATCATCCATTTCAACAAAAATATCATTGTCATAAGCCAGGCCTGCCCTTTGTTCGTGCCGTTGGTCGAGGAAGGGTGGTTTGAGCACGCGGTGACCTATCAGGTGGCCGAGCAATATTTGACGGAAATGAAAAAGAAAAAGATCGATACCCTGATCTTAGGGTGCACGCATTACCCGTTGCTTAAAGGTGTCTTGCATAATGTCATGGGCCCCAAGGTGCAGTTGGTGGACTCAGCCCGGGAAGTGGCTCTGCAGGTCAAGGAGCTTTTGACCAAAAACAGGCTGCTGCGTACCCGTTTGCGGCCCTGCCAGCATACGTTCATTGTCAGCGACGAACCTAAACAATTTCAACACCTGGCGATGCGGTTTTTAGGCGGGGGCGTTAAAAATGTCAGGAGGCATATCTATGTTTGAAGTAACAGTGCGTGACCATATCGCGTCAGCCCATCAATTGCACGGTTATGACGGCCCCTGCAAGGACATGCACGGGCACACCTGGAAGGTGGAAGCGGTCGTTTGCGGGAATTCTTTGGATGGGGTGGGGCTTCTGACCGATTTTAAAACACTTAAAGAAAAGTTAAAACAGGTTTTGACGCCATTGGACCATGTGGTGCTCAATGACCTTCCGGCTTTCAAGGACCTTAATCCTTCGACGGAGAATTTAGCCCGTTACGTCTTCCGCGCCCTGAGCGCCCGGTGCGCCCCGTTGCGCTTAAAGCACATTCAGGTTTGGGAATCCGATACGGCGAGCGTCATTTATTATGAATAAGAAGGCTGTCATTTTATTATCTGGAGGATTAGATTCTTCGACAACGCTTTATTACGCGCTATCGCAAGGCTATGCCTGCCATTGCCTGATCTTTGATTACGGGCAGAAGCACAAAAAAGAGATCATCCAGGCCAAAGCGGTGGCGCGCAAAGCGGGATGTAAGAGTTTTGTTGTCAAAATCAGCCTGCCCTGGAAAGGATCGGCGCTTTTGGATAACAAGATCTCCGTGCCTCAAGGAAGGGCCCTGGATGCCAAAGGGATCCCCGTTACCTACGTGCCGGCCCGCAATATCATTTTTTTGAGTTTCGCGGCCTCTTATGCCGAGGCTATCGGCGCGAAGATAATTTTCATCGGTGCGAATGCCGTGGATTATTCCGGCTATCCCGATTGCCGTCCCGAATTCATCCGCTCTTACCAGCGCATGCTTGAGCAGGGGCTTAAATCGTCCGTAGAAGGAAAAAGCATTAAGGTCATGACCCCGCTGATCCATTTGAGCAAGGCGCGGATCGTCAAATTGGCCATCAAATTAAAGGTGCCGCTCTATCTGACATGGTCGTGCTATAACGGCGCGTCAAAGCCCTGCGGGACGTGCGATAGCTGCCGTCTTCGCGCGCAGGGGTTCAAACAAGCCAAGATTCAAGATTTAGCAGTAGATGAATAGCTATAATATGTTCGTCACGGAATATTTTTGCCGTCTGCTTCGATTTACAGCTCATCTGTTTTATAGTCTCTCTTTATTTGAACAGACTCGCTGTAATCCCTCGCAGACATTTGGCAAAAAATTCCTTAACGTTCCTCACACATTATAGCTTTTCATCCAATACAAAATATGAATGCAAAGATCTTAGAAATATTCCGTTCCATCCAGGGCGAGGGCAAATATGCCGGCGTGCCGCAGGTATTCGTGCGTCTTTTTGAATGCAATATGCATTGTGTCTGGTGCGACACGCCAGCCTCCATCGGGGACGGCAAGCGTGAGTATAATGAGATCAGCCTCGAGGACACTTTGGAGCAGGTCAATACCATCTATGACAACGCCCATTCGGTGAGCATCACCGGCGGCGAGCCTTTGCTTCAGAAAGATTTCCTTAAGGGTATTTGCCATGCCTTGCATCAGGAGGGCAAAAAGACCTATTTGGACACCAACGGTACCTTGCCAGATGCCTTGGCCGAGATCATCAGGGATATTGATATCATCGCGATGGATATCAAATTGCCTTCATCCACCAAGCAAAAGGCGTTTTGGAAAGAGCATAAGGAGTTTTTAAAGATAGCCAGCCGGCGCGAAGTTTTTGTCAAAGCAGTCGTTTCTTTGCATACACGGCTTGACGATGTCCTTAAGGCCGCTAAATTGACGGCAGCCGTTGACCCGGAGATCCTTTTTATCCTTCAGCCGAATTATCTGGACATGAAAAAGGGGATCATCGAGGAATGCGTGGGTTTTCAAAAATCATGTGCAAAAATCCTTAAAGACGTTAGAATAATCCCCCAAGTGCACAAATTCATGAAACTGCGGTAGAGGGAAAATGAAAAAGACCAGTTCGTACGAAAACCGTCAGAAAAATATCCGCGCGCTTAGAATGCCGGACATTGAAGTATGGGAAAATCAATATTCCGACCGCGATTACGTCGTGGAACTGGAAATCCCCGAATTCACCTGCATTTGCCCCAAAACAGCCCTTCCGGATTTTGCGCTTATCAAGGTCAGCTATAAGCCGGCCAATGTTTGCCTGGAATTGAAATCCTTAAAATTATATCTGGTGGAATACCGCAATACCGGTATTTTCCATGAACACCTGGTCAATAAATTGCTGGATGATTTTGTCAAGGCGTGCCGTCCCCGATGGATGAGGGTTGAAGTGATCATGAACCCGCGCGGAGGCATCGGCACCACGGTTACCGCGGAATATAAGGGCAGGGGGAGAAAATGAAAAGACCGGACGGGCGCAAGCCCAATCAGTTGCGTAAGATCAGGGTGACTAAAAATTACATGAAAAATGCCGAGGGCTCCTGCCTGATCGAATTTGGAGAGACCAAGGTCATCTGCACCGCTTCCGTTGAAGAGGGAGTGCCGCCATTCCTTAAGGGATCAGGCAAGGGTTGGGTCACGGCGGAATACGGCATGCTACCGCGCTCCTGTACCAGCCGTATCCGGCGTGAGAAGGCATCCGGCCGTACCGAGGAGATCCAGCGGCTGGTAGGACGCAGCCTGAGGGCGGTCATTGATATGGATAAATTAGGCGAGAGGACCATCCGCATCGATTGCGATGTGCTGCAAGGCGACGGTGGAACGCGTACCGCTTCCATTACCGGAGGTTTCATTGCCCTGGCGGACGCGGTTTTGTGGATGCGGCGCCAGAAAATGATCGATACGGTGCCTGTCAAGGATTTCATCGCGGCCATCAGCGTCGGAGTTTTTCAGGGCGTTAGCGTCCTTGACCTGAATTATATAGAGGATTCAAAAGCCGACGTTGACATGAACGTGGTGATGGTCGGGCGCGGCCAATTTGTCGAGGTGCAGGGCACCGGCGAGGGAGGCACATTCTCCGAAGCCCAGATGAAGGGTTTGCTTGCCCTGGCGCGCCGCGGCATTAAAGAACTTTTGACCATCCAGAAAAAGAATCTGCCGAATTTAAAGGTCTAACTCCGTGCAAGAACTCATCGTCGCTTCCCGCAATAAAGGCAAGGTTGGAGAGATCAAAGCGTTATTAACCAACCTTCCTTTCAAAGTCACTTCCCTTTTAGATTATCCCCGTATCCCTGAAATCATCGAGGATGGGAAAACATACCGTGCCAACGCGTTAAAAAAGGCCCGCGAAGTTGCCCTGGCAACTGGAAAAATGGCCATGTCGGATGATTCAGGCATCGAGGTCAAGGCTTTGGATAACGCGCCGGGGATATATTCCGCCCGTTTTGCCGGTGAAGGGGCCAGTGAAAAGGCGCGCAATAAGAAGCTCTTTGCGATGCTAAAAGGCATCCCCATGCACAAGCGTCAGGCACGCTACCGCTGTGTGATCGCCCTGGTTGACGCCAAGGGGCGAGAGTTAGGGGTGGTGCAGGGCACTTGCAGCGGCTATGTCACCACCAGGGATATCGGCAATAACGGCTTTGGGTTTGACCCGCTTTTTCTTCTAAAACGCTACAATAAGACCTTTGGCCAATTGCCTCCGGAGCTCAAGGCAAAAATTTCCCATCGCGCCAGGGCGCTCAAGAAATTCCGTCTGCTATTAAGCAGGGCTACTGCAAAAAGTTTTTAAGAAGGGTATTGATGACCTGCGGAACGGATATTTTCTTTTTGAATTGCGGGTTATCGATCTTGTCGTAGATATGGATATCGAGGGTGTTAAGCACATCATGCGCGATGGCCGGCACAACCCCCGAGCTTAAATCTACCGTCATATCCAGATCACAATTCCTGTCAAAATTAACCCAGCCTTTGCCCAAAAGCACGATGGTGGGGCCCTTGAGCCTCAGGTTATCCGTGCTTATCCTTTGATCATTGACCGTGAAATTTCCTTCCACATCCGTGATCTCCACCTGGCCTATGCGCAGGGCATCATTAAGGACGCCAAGAAGCCCTTTGAACAAATTGAATTCCCCCATAAATCCATCCCTGATGGCCATAGACCCGGTTGCGCTTAATTTATTCTTAAAATCAGCCACCGTGCCCTGGGCCAGGGTGGTAAGAAAAAACTTCCCGTCGATTTCTTCCATTTTAAGGGGAGAATCCATTTTTAATTTGTGCATATCGGTATTATCAACATTCAGGGCCAGGTCATAGGGCATGCCCGGGGCCATCAGGTCCAAAGAGCCAACCGCGTGCACCTTTCCATCGTACAAGGTACCGTCAAATGTCAGGTTCTTGATCTTGCCCTCAGCCTGATCAATGCTGATCTTGATATCATCGAGGCCGTATCCCATGACGCGAACGACAGGGCTTGTAACCTGGGCATTTAACTGGTAGTTTTTCCAGTCAAAGCCCGTTCCTTTGACAGCGGCTGTCATGCTGATAATCCCGGTGGGATTCAAAGGCAGGATATTTTTCTTTTGCTGGAGTGGAAGCGCTTTTAGGATGTCTTCCAGGGCCAGGGACACATTGCTTTTGATATCAAAGACCGGCTCCCGGCCCGACGGCAGGGTGATGGTCCCCGTGTTGTTAAAATCCATGTTCAAATATTTACCGGAAATGGCATTAACGGTGACCAAATCGCCGGTTTTTACAATATCCGCTTTAAGCTGGAGGTTTGTCCCATCGATGGTGCCGAGTATTTTAGGATTCTTGAAATCGTCCAGGGTCCCGGCAAGGGTGTATTTTTGGCCCTGATAAGTGGCGGTAAAATCACGCCATTTAAGTGAGTCGGGGGTGGCTTCAATGATACCGGTTATATCCCGTAGTTCCTGGTGAAGCTTGCTGCTGGAGACCCGTACATTCTTAACGGACGCGATCGCTGATATTTTGGCCGTCAGGGGGCTTGATGCCAGGCCTTCAAATTTGACTTTAACAGAACTGCTGCCGTCAAAGCTCAGTCCGTATTGTTCCACCAGTCCGGGGGCAAGGTCCCGGAGCTTGATCAAATTGAGTTCGTCAGCTTCAGCGATGATATTAAGCACGGGCTCCTTGAAATCTTTGACCGATCCGAAAATACGGACATTGGTATCAAGGATATTGGCGCTAAGGGCGTTGATGGTGGCTTCATCATTCTGGAAATCAGCATCTAATTCAACATTATCCAAATCCTTGAAAGGGGCAAATCCCCGGATATGGGCATCTGAAAGGGTGATGGAGCCTTTATATGTAAGCTTTGAGGGGTCGCTCAAGGGGATTTGGATGGTCAATTCCAGTTGAGGTTCAGCTTCAATGGTTTTGTGGGCATCCAATACGAGCTTGCCCTTTGAGGCATCCAGGGTCGAGGATATTTTAATGATGCCGTCATCAAGATCCAGCAATAATTTTTCCGACTTTAGCGACGCGGAAGCCATAATGTTTTTGCCGAGCGACAACGTCATGTCATCGAGGGACAGGGGCGTATTCAGGGAAATATTCTTTTGGTCAAGGATCTTCAAACTGAAATTCTCAAGAAGAGCGTGCTGGCTGGAGATATTATTGTCGCCGATGCCTGTTTGGAAATTATCCGCCTCAAGCCTTCCTTCCAGGGTTATATCATTTTCGTCCTTCATGCGCATGGTCACGTCTTTGAGGGCAAAGTCACCCTGGAGTTTTTGGTTTGGCCACTGGACTATAAGTCCTTTGGAGGCAATGCTCCCCACCGATTGAACGCCGTCCTTGTCTTTTTTAATTTTGATATTATCCAGGCTGAACGAATCGGCCTTAACCTGTCGGTCTTTCAAGTTCACAAAAATATCCTGCGCGGACAATGAGCCGCTGAATGCCAGCCCTTCTTTGGTCATTTCAAAATCATTCACCTTAGCCTGCACGCTGCCGCCGGCGTCAAGGTCCGGGACCTTGGTATGCACATGGGTCAAGTCCATCTGGCCATGGGCAGTGATATCGCCATTCTGGTAGAGCGCGTCCAGGCCGCGGATCTGGATATCACCTTTGAAACTTTGATCATGGCTGGAAATATCAAGGCCCTGCATGAATACATCGCCCTGCGCGGAAGTCTTATCCTGGGAGTAATCGATATCCAAATTGACCTCTTTGATGATACCGCTGGCTAAATGCACATCGGGCAGATTGATCAGGGACAGATACGAGGCGGTATCGATATTTTCAAGGTGGATATGGGCCTGGGTATTCTTGGTGATGGGTTGATAATAGACGGTAGCGCCTATAAAACCTTTCTTTTCAGGGATGTCCGCGGTGAAATCATAGCTGATCCCCTTATACGAAAGTGAAAGTTTTAGATTGATATTATCAAAGAATTCGCTCCATTTATCAGGCGTGGACATATCATCGACCAGGAATTTTCCGTCACTGACGGCTATGCCGCCCCAGGCGATCTCAAAGGGTGATGGCTTTGCCCCCGCGGGGGCGGGCGCGTACATGTCGCTGAAGTTCCAAGTGTCTATGCCGGTGCGAATCAGATGGGCCGAAGGGGAGCGCACATTGATAAAGGGGATGGTGATCCGGTAATGCTTGAATCCGGGAAAGATAATTATACCGAAAGACACCTGATCGGCCTGGGCGAACACCGCGTCATTGGAATCCTTGTCATAGACTTTGATTTTATTAATGATGAAGCCTTTGACCCAGCTAAAGTGGATGCTGCTGATCTCAACCTTGCGTTTGAGAGCCTCTTCAATGCGCAGAATGGCGATCTTTTTGATCAAACCGGGGAATATGACCCGGTTAACATAGGTGGTAAGGGCTGCCAGGAAAAACAGGACAGCATAGATAATGATAAGTATTTTTCTGAACTTCATAGGATTTTTTCATTATACACCGGTAATTTTTGATTTCAATGTTTAGGCGTGTTATACTAAACGGCTTTTAGAGTTATTCACGGGGAGTAGCGCAGTTGGCTAGCGCGCTTGCTTTGGGAGCAAGAGGTCCCGGGTTCGAGCCCCGGCTTCCCGATTTTTAAACCCTTCTTATATCATCCAATGTTCATCAAAAGAGACCATACGAAACTCATTTGCGACGTGGGGGAGATCACCGGGCTTTTCCATGATACCCCCAGCATGGAAGAGTTTTTGCAGAAGATCACCAGCATGGTCACCCTCCATATGGAATGCGAGGTCTGTTCCATCTATCTTTACTATGCCGACCAGCATGAGCTTGTCCTTAAAGCCACCAAGGGCCTTAACCCAGCTTCCATCAATAAGGTCAGGATGAAGATCGGGGAGGGTTTGACGGGGCTCGCGTTAAAGGAAAAGCGCCCCATCTGCGAAGGCCAGGCCAAGAATAATCCCAATTTCCGTTTTTTCCCTGAAATAGGCGAAGAGAAATTCGAATCCTTCCTGGCTGTCCCGATCTTAAGAGGCAGTGTAGAGATCGGCGTCATGGTCATCCAAAGCGAGAAAAGGGATTATTTTTCCACCGAAGACATCCAGGTCTTCCGCGCGATCACCACCCAACTGGCGGCGACCATTGAGACCGCGCGGTTATTGATAACACTGAATGATAAAAAGGAGAAAACCTCCTCGCCCGTATTCACGGATCTGAAATTCATCCAGGGCCGCTGCGGCTCGGAAGGGGTGGCCTTCGCGACGACGATGATCATCAATGAATCGCTGACGGATATACAGCAATTCGGTTCCGGCGGCAAGCAATACACCGAAGCTGACCTTCACCGGGCACTTGAAGAAACCGAGCGGCAGTTAGGCGACCTGCAGGTCAAGCTGGAGGCGACCCTGCTTGACATGACGGCGTTTATTTTTACCGCCCAGATCCTGATGTTAAAGGACAAGGGCTTCACGGATTCGCTTTTTTCCCTGATCAGAGGGGGTGTCAATCCTCCCCAGGCCGTTGTTGAAGTGGTGCGTGATTATGTGGCCAAATTCAGCCGGATCGAAGATACGTATTTGCGTGAGAAAATTTATGATGTCAAGGATGTGGGCCGGCGCCTTCTGGAGAATTTGACGGGACATACGCAGGCACACCATAATTATCAGGACAAGATCGTCATTGCCAGGGAGCTTTTTCCTTCGGACGCCTTAAAACTTTTTTCCCAGAAGATCAAGGGCATCATCCTTTTAAGCGGCGGGGCGACTTCCCATGTGGCTATTTTGGCGCGTTCATTGAATATCCCCCTGGTGGTCACCAACGAGTTGGGCCTTTTATCCCTGGATCCGGCCATCGGCGTTCTTTTGGACGCGAATATGGGGAACATATACATTGATCCGGACCCTCTGGTCAAAGCCAAAGTTTTACAGAAGGAAGAATTAAACCGCAACATCGGCAGCTTGAAAAAGATGATCCAGGAGCATCCCCAGACGAGCGATGGGGTTGCGGTCAAGCTGATGGCCAATATTAATTTGCTGGGGGACTTAAAAGCGGCGATCGAGTTCAAGGCGGACGGCATAGGCCTATACCGCACGGAATTCCCGTTCATGATCCGCAGTAATTTCCCTTCGGAAGAAGAACAGTATTTGATTTACCGCCGGTTAGTCGAGGGGATGCCGGGCAAGGAGATCACGCTGCGTACCCTTGATATCGGCGGGGACAAGATCCTTTCCTATTCCGACCATGGCAAGGAAGATAACCCCTTTTTGGGGATGAGGTCTATCCGTTTATCTTTGAAATATGTCGATGTGTTTTCCGCCCAGCTAAGGGCCATCCTGCGCGCGGGCGCGGGGAAGCGTATCCGTATCCTATTTCCGATGATCTCTTCCATGGATGAATTCCTTCAGGCCAAAAGCATCGTCCAGGAATGTGTCCATCAATTGAAAACCGAACGCAAAGAATTTATCCCAAACCCACCGCTGGGCATCATGGTGGAACTTCCGTCTATCGTGGAAATAATCGATGAGATGGCGCAGGAAGCCGATTTCTTTTCGATCGGCACCAATGATCTGATCCAGTACATGCTCGCGGTTGACCGCACCAATGACAGGGTGTCCCAGCTGTATTTGCCATACCATCCTTCAGTCCTGCGGGCATTAAAGAAGGTCGTGGAAGCCGGGCTTAAGCATGGCAAGGAAATTTCAATTTGCGGGGACATGGCCAATGACCCGAAATACCTGAGCCTTTTGTTGGGGTTAGGCATCAGGTGTTTTAGCATGGACGCGCGTTACCTGCCGCGCACGCATGAACGCCTGCGGCAAGTTTCCATGAAGGAATGCGAAAAACTAACCCAGGAAGTTTTGGCCCAAAGCCAAATCAGCCGTATCGCGCAAATACTTGAAAATGTTCACTACCCTGCGTAATCAAGCCTTAAAAGCGTTTCTTTTTTTATCCTGCCTGGTTCTTTTTGCGTTATATTTGTGCGTGCCCATCAATTTGACGGCTGTTGATATCGGGAGACATATCAAAAATGGGGAATTGATACTTAGCGGCACAAGCGCTGTCCTATATAAGAATTTTTATTCCTTCACGAATCCGGATTACCCATTTATCAATCACCACTGGTTTTTTGGCATCATTGCGTATGGCCTTTTCCATCTGAGCGGTTTTAAAGGGCTGTCTATTTTCTATATCCTTTTGTTAGTGTTCGCTTATGTTTTAGCTTTTGATTCCGCCCGGCGCTATTCAAATTCCATTTTCAGCATTTTTCTTTGCGTGGCCGCGCTGATATTGGCGGCCAGCCGTCCGGAGATAAGGCCGGAGGGTATCAGCGTATTTTTTACAGCCCTGGATTTTTGGCTGTTACAGCGTTTTGTCCAACGCAGTATCGGTGGACCTGTTGTTCTTTGGGTCATTCCCATCATCCAGGTCTTTTGGGTGAACACGCACATTTTCTTTTTTGTGGGGCCCGTGCTTGTCGCTCTTTTTTACTGGCAGATGAAATTAGAGGGCGAGGGCAAAGACCGGCTTGAGGTATTAAAGCGCTTGTTATTAATAAGCGTGGCGGCCAGCCTCATCAATCCTTCCGGGGTATGGGGAATGCTGACCCCTTTAAACGGTTTTAAGAAATTCGGCTATGACCTGGCTGAAAACCAAAATGTATTTTTTATGATCCATCGATTTGGCGACAGCATCGTTTACAAGTATTTTCTTGCCCCAGCCGGAATAATGATGGCGGGCATGATCATATGCCTGCGCCGTGAGGGCATTAAAGCAATGCCGATGGTGTTCCTGGGAGTCTTTATAACATTGGCCGCGTTTCGGGCGGTACGCTTGTTCCTGCCGTTCGGGTTTCTTTTTATCCCTTTGGCCGCGTATTATTATTCACCGCATATCAAAAAAACGGCTGTGGTTTTTATTCTTGGCGTAGCGAGTGCCGCGGGGCTTATCATCATGCTACTGTTTCTCAGGCCGGCCTATCCCCGGATCGGCCTGAGCCCCGGTGTGAATGCGTCGGCGGTGTTTTATAAGCAAAGCGGGTTAAGGGGGCCAATTTTCAGCAATTACGATATCGGCGGCTATCTGATCTTCCATCTGGCGAGCCAGGAAAAAGTCTTTGTGGATAACCGTCAGGAAGCTTTCCCGCCGGATTTTTTCCAAAAGGTCTATATCCCGATGCAGGAGGATGATTCCGTCTGGCGCAAGCAAGAGGAAAAGTACGGCTTTAATGTCATTTATTTTTATCGCCATGACTTAACCCCATGGGGCCAGCAATTCTTAGTAGACCGGATCCGGGACGGCGGGTGGGCGCCGGTATTCGTGGATGATTACGCCATCATTTTTGCAAGAAGGGGCAGTATCGACCAAGGGGTCATTGACCGGTTCGAATTGCCTAAAAGCATGTTTAGGGTGACTTCAACTTAACAATGGAGAGGCGGGTGCGTTATGAATAAGACAATTTCTTTGATATTCCTGACAACCATGGTTTGTTTTTTCTCAAGCTGTGCCACATTAAAGGAGAAATTCCCGCTGGATGTGGACCAGACGGCACAGCTTTTCTTTGATGATATCCAAAAGTCGGATAATCAGGGAGCTTACAGCCTTTTTGCCAGGGGGCTCTCGCAGAGGGTCTCGTATGATCAATTCGATCAATTCATGCAAACCATCCGCGGTCAATGGGGAAGGGTTGTCACCGATGAGACGGAGCTCTTGCCCTTTCACCGCAGGGTGGGGGAGCAGGATTTTATCCCGTTAAATACCCCGCCGGATAAGATCAAGCGCTATGTTTTTGACGTGAAATTTGACAATGCCGAGATGAATTTTGACCTGACCCTCGCCCCTGAAGGGGCTTCCTACAAGATCATCTGGTTTTCCATCTGGGGAAGCAGCATTTACATGACGCCCAAGGTCCAGGAAAAGATCGAGGAGCTTTTTTCAAATCCGGACAATGCCGGCCAATAGAAAAAATGAACGCCGCGCTTGAAAACCGCGCGCATGCATTTATACTAAAGATATGAGCGGCCCAGCCAATCAGGACAGCAAGAATGACAATGTAATAAGGACGGTCATCATATCCTTAATTTGCGTTCCCATCATTGTCTGGCTTTTGTACAACGCCTATCATAAAAGCCAGGAATCCCCCGTTTTGACAAGCTCCTGCGGCAATTCATGCTCCTCGCAAGGCTATCCCGGTTATGATTTCAAATGGCCTATGTTTTCAGGTCCCCAGTGCACGTGCATAGGAACCCGTCAGGTTAATTGATCCCGAGGCAGCCAGCGCCGCAGAAGAGGCCCGCACATGGCCGTGGTCAACAGGGTCATGATGATAAGCATGGTATAAAGCGCCGGTGTCAAGAGCGTCATATCAAGGCCGATATTGATCGCGATGAGAGCCATGAGACCCCGCGTGTTCATGAACGCGGCGATACAGCCGGCTTCCCGCGGCCGCTGGCCGGCGGCGCGCGCCCCCCAATAACAGCCTCCCAGTTTTCCCGCTACGGCGGTCAACAGCACCAATACGCAAGCCAGCCACGTTTCAGGTGTTTTAAGCAATCCGATGTTTGTGTTCAGGCCGGTATTTGTAAAGAATACCGGCACAAACGCGACGAAAATCACGTCAGAGAACCTGTCGCGCCATGCCTTGACCAGACCTGTTTCCTGATGCAGGCAGACGCCGAATAAAAACGCGCCAAAAATAGTGAATATGCCAAGCTCATGGGTGATCAAGGCGCTGGCAAATAATCCCGTTAAAAGCAACGCCAGTAAAGAATGGGGCAATGGATCGTCCATTGATCTTGACCGGCTCTCACGCCAAAGTTGGCGGAACCACGGGCCGATCATTCTTTGTAAAAAAAGATAAAATGCCAGGATCCCGGCCAGCTGGAAGGCCAAATGCCCGATGCTGAAATTTGACGTGACCATTGTCGTGGCGACGCCGAGCAATATCCATCCGGCAACGTCATCGATCGCGGCCGCGCTGATACTCATGGCGCCGATCTGGGTGCGCTCCAGTTTCATCTCAAGCAATATCCTGGCCAAAACCGGCAGCGCGGTAATGGACAGCGATATGCAAAGGAAAAATTGAAATCCGAAAAGAGGGGTTAACGGAGCGAATCGGTCATGCAGCCATGGCCCGATGGCCAGTCCTCCCAAAAAGGGCACGGCCATTCCCATCATGGACACCGCCAGTACTGTCCGCGAACGGGACATCGAGCGAATATGGCTAAAATCGATCTCCATCCCGACCTGAAAGAGCAAAAAGATCAATCCGATCTTGCCCAAGACCTGCAAAGATTGCTGTGTTTCAGAAGGGAATAACACCGGCCAATGGGCCGGCCAAATTAAACCAAGGAGAGAGGGCCCAAGCAGGATCCCGGCCAGTATCTCTCCAACGACAAGCGGTTGGCCGAAACGCCTGGCCAGCCGACCCAAGGCCCAGGCAGCGGCAATGATCACCATCCATTGGACCAAAACGAGTTTAAAGTGTCCTTCGATCGCTTCAGGGTTCATAAGAGAAATTTTTAGGTTTTAATTTATAGATAAATATTGTAACATAATTTTAATATTTTTTTACCGAACATAAGGTATGATATTCAAAATGCTGGCGTAGCTCAGTTTGGTAGAGCAGCGCATTCGTAATGCGCAGGTCGGAGGTTCGATCCCTCTCGCCAGCTTTTTTATTTTTACCCCCCTAAATCTATGTTCCTTCGTGCGGCAATCATAATTGTCTTAGGGTTCATCGCTTACGGTACTATGTTGCCGGCGCCGTTTAGGGTCATGGACGACCGCATTTCCATCGTTGAGAACCCGGCGATCAAATCCGCCCGCAATATCCCTGAAATATTCAAAGAAGGGTATTTCCATGACCAATCGTATTACCGCCCGCTCATCAACCTGAGTTTCATGGGCGAGTACCAGGCGTTCAAATTCAATTCTTTTTATTACAATCTCGACAATCTTATCCTGCACATCTTAAACGCCCTGTTGGTCGTTTTGCTGGTATCCAAATTGACAAATAATGAGGCTATAGGCTTTTGGGTGGGGGTTTTATTTACCATCCATCCGATACAGTGGGAAGCGGTATGCAATGTCCCGGGCAGGTCCATTTTGTTAAGCGCATTATTTGTTTTAAGCAGTTTTGTCTTGTTTTTGGAGGCCTATAAAAACCGGCGATTATTTTGCCTGGTTTTGCTTTTGGTCACGTTCTTTTTGGGTTTATTATGCAAAGAATCTTCCGGAGTCCTGCCGTTTGTTGTCATCGCCTATCTATATACGGATAAAACGTACTCATGGCCGCAAAAAATAAAATACCTTTGGCCGTTTATCATGGGTATCGCCGGGTATATATCCTTACGGAGATATTTCGGCATCACCGATGTCCATTTGATAGGCCAGCCCCAGGTTCTGATATTGAGCTTTGTGACATTCTTGCGTTCAGTGATCACGGACCTGCGTTTGTTCGTCTTTCCCGTGGACCTGCATTATGACCGCTGTCTTTTATTGATGACAACTTTAAAAGAGCCGAGGGCATTGGCGACGTGTGTTTTTTGGTTGACCGCCCTGGTCATTCTTATTTTTTACCGCAAGCGCATCAAGCCATTTATTTTGTTTTTGCTTGCCTGGTTTTGCATCGAGCTTTTGCCGGTATCGCAATTGATCGCAAGCATTGGCGTGGGTATTGGCCGCATATCAACAGCGGACCATTTTTTGTATTTGGCCTGCATCCCGGTATTCACGGGAATGGTCATGGCCTATCAATGGGCGTATGCAAAGGCAAAGACGACAGCCTCTTTGAAATTCCTCGCAGGCGGGTTTTTGGCGTTTTTGTTATTAACGGCCATTGAACAGAGCATTTATGCCTCCAATGAGTATAATATGATCAAACGCTCATTGGCGTTTGAACCGGAAAATCCACGGGTCCAGGCGGCCATGGCGATATTGAGCGTTTTCAGGAACGATATCCCTGATGCTGAGAAGCATTTTCGGGCCGCGATCAAAGCCGAGCCTTTCAACCCAACCTATCATGTCGGTTTAGGTACTGCTTTATGCCAACAAAGCAAATGGATCGAGGGGATGGAACAATACGTCGCTTTCGAGCCAACCCAGGACAATAAGGCCCTGGTTGACCGACAGGAAAAATTGACCATGGCGCATATCAAAGAACAGATAAGCCAGGGAAAAAGTTTTGATGCCCGCGGATGGTTGGCGATAGGAATTTATTATGCTAAAATTGGCCAACAGGACCAGGCCATTGATGCTTTTTACAAAACGATCAAATTAAACCCCGTTCAGGCGGACGCCTGGTTTAATCTTGGCTCATTGTACGAAGCTGCTCATCAATGGCCCGAGGCCAGAAGATCATATATCAAACTTTTAAGCCTTAAGGGCATCTCTGATTTTCAGAGATATTTTGCCCAAGAGCATTTAAATGAGATAGGAAACCATTAATGCCAATGTGGCAGTTTATCCTTGATAAAAAGAGCAATGACTTTTTCAGGTTCTGGTTTGCCCAGTTGTTTTCGCAGCTTGGGGACAGGGTCTATCAAATGGCCCTGGTCGGTTTGGTCGCCATCCGACATCCGGGTTCGGTGATGGAAATGACCAATTTGATCAGTTTTACCATCATTCCGGCGTTTATCGTCGGGCCCATCGCGGGGGTTTACATTGACCGCTGGGACAGGCGCACGACCCTTTTTATCTGTGATTTTATCAGGGGAGTGCTGATATTATTGGCGGCGTTTTATTTGACGCACTTGACCGTGATCTGGCCGATGTACGCGGTGGTGTTCATCATTTTTTCTTTAAGCCGTTTTTACGTGCCGGCCAAAATGTCCTTTATCCCGGAAATAGTCCATGAGGACAATTTGCTTATTGCCAATTCCTTGTCCGCGACAACAGGTATGATCGCCGGAGGGGGAGTATTATTGGGAGCTTTGATCGTTGAGTACACCGGTTCTTTTGGCGGATTTTGCTGGGGAGCCGCCGGTTATTTCCTTTCCGGGGCATTAGTTTTTTCCATCGCAAAATTACGCCGCCGTCTGCCCAATAAACGGGAGATCATTGCCGGTGCCAAAGGTATCCTACAGGCTGAAAAGAGCGTTTGGCATGAGATCATAGACGGTATCCGTTATATCCGGTCACAGAAGGAGATCGGTTTCATTTTCTGGATGATGACCATACTCCTTGCCGCGGCCGGGGCGATCTATGTCGTCATCATCGTGTTTATCCAACAGGCTTTTCACAGTGTCACCAAGGACTTGGGGTTCCTGGCAGTGCCGTTGGTCATAGGCTTATTCCTGGGCAGCCTGGCCTATGGGAGGTGGGGGAAAAGTATCGCTGTTTTTAAAGTCATTTTTTGGTCGCTCATAACGGGCGGGGCAATGGTGGTGCTTTTTGCTTCGCTGGTTGGGGCAACACATAACCGTTTATTGGCGTTGGGATTATCCCTGGCGTTAGGTTTTTCCGTAGGGCCAGCGGTGATCGCCGGCAACACGGTTGTCAATCAGGTTTGCGCCATGGAAATGTCAGGCAAGGTTTTCGCGGCGCTGGAAGTTGTCATGTGTTTGGCGTTTTGGGTGGCCATGCAGATCAGTTCTTTTTTATCCCTCTATATCAATAGCTTTTGGATCTTGATCGCCGCCGGAGGGATATTTATGGCGATCGGCCTGGCAGGGTTGATCAAGGAGAAGAAAAGATGAATTTCGCGGTCATGGCATCAGGGCGGGGCGGGAATCTTCAGGCCATCATTAATGCAATTGGCGATGGAAGAATAAAAGCGGACCTAAAGCTTGTCCTATCCGACAAGAAAGACGCGTTTGCCCTTGAGCGTGCCCGAAAGGCCAACATCCCTGATCTTTATATAAACCCCCGGGACTTTGACAGCCGCGAATCCTATGACCGGGCAGTTGTTGAGCGTTTGCGGGAGTTCAAAGTGGATTTTGTCGTGCTGGCTGGGTATATGAGGCTGGTCAGTGATTATTTCATCCAACAGTATCCCGATAAGATATTGAATATCCATCCATCCTTGCTTCCGGAATTCAAGGGTATGCATGCCATCAAGGATGCTTTTGACTCGGGGGCGGCGGCCACGGGCTGCAGTGTCCATTTTGTCGTCAAAGAAATGGATGCCGGGCCGGTTATCCTGCAGGAGAAGGTCGGCATAAGCCGACAGGACACGCTGGAATCCCTTGAGGAAAAGATCCACCAGGCCGAACACCGCGTTTATCCCCAGGCCATCGATCTATTTGTCCGCGGTAAACTTAAATTAGAAGGCGGGAAGGTTACTGTTCTTTGAAGGTGGTTTTGCCGTCTTCAAAGATAATGTGGACGAGCTTACCCTTTGATTCCGGGTCTGTTTCCTTGGGCTTGTCATCGCCGAAGAAATCCAGTTGTTTGGGAGTAAAGATCATTTTCTTCTTGGTGCGTACATCATCCGTATGCACTTCTTTAAAATCCTTAAAATGATAATAGCGGGTTGTATCGGCGATGACGCCGATGATGGCCTCTTCATATTTTTCCTGGGGAGGGAAATCGCTTTGGGTGAATTTAAAGCGGATGCGGTTGACCATCTGTTTGGTGAGGAAATCCGGCATTTTGATATCGTTGTATTCCAGATGCTGGCCGATCTCATCGCCGATATAATCCGTACTGCCTTTTGATTCCTGCAGGACGCGTTTGCTGAATTCGTCATAGGGGATGCCTTCCACCGAAGCCATCCGGTAGTCTTCCAGATAGAAGGTATATCGGGCTTCGATCCCTTTCTTGATATCGGTGATAGCCATCACCACGAAGGAAATGGGGGTCTTTGGGTCCAGCAGGGTTTCAGTGATCGCGGTAAACAGATTGTTATACAGCTTATTGAAATAATCAGTGCCCTCATTCTTAATGCCTTCATTTTGGGCGTCGGACTTGATCTTCTGGATGACGTCGTAATCAAAATAGAAATTGTCGTCTTTATAGGAACCGTCCACGTAAAGCAGATCATATTTGGGCGGCTTTTTAAGAGGGTCGGGTGGCGCCGGGCTTTCCGCCGCGAAATCGAAAAGCGCCTTGTCCGTCGGCGCGTAGATCCAGAAGGTCCTGCCGACTAAGCGTGTGATGACATTGAGATTGTAGTCCTTGCGGCACTTGAGCTCGAATTTTTTCTGGATATCCGTCAGCGGCGGGCGTGGAGAGACGGCGATCTTCCTGGTCGTGCAGCCGACCAAGCTAACGGGAAGGCACAGGAGCAACACGCAAGCCAATAAGAGCTTAGGATGCGGCCAAAGACGGGCGTGAGGTGGGTTTAATGTTGAATTTTTTGAATATAGCTTCAATTTCATCATATTCTAATTCACCTTTAGCCAAAAGCTCTTGGGCGAAAAAGTCCAGTAGCGTACGGTTTGTATTCAGGATGCCGGCGACTTCCTTTAAACATTCCTGCAGGATGCTTTGCACGTCATCATCCAGGATCTCCTTAGTTTTTTCCGAAATGAAGGACTGTCCCTGATTCCCCACCAGATCGTCCCAGTTGCCGATGCGGCCGGATTTTCCCATGCCGTATTGCCAGACCATATTGTGGGCGAATCCCATGGCCATTTGAAAATCAGCGCTGACTCCGGAACCGGTGGTGGCGTATTTAATTGTTTCCGCGGCATAAGAGGCCAATAATACTTTGATTTGGGCTTCGAACCATTCTTTTTTACGGATGTGAACTTCTTCCCGCGGGCGGGGTGCGACAAATCCAAGGGCGCCCTTGCGGGGGATAATAGTCGCTTTGATGACATCATCGGTTGGGTGAAGCATATACCCGATGATCGCGTGTCCAGCCTCATGATAGGATACCCATTCCTTTTCCGCGGGGCTTAAGATAGTATTGTTTTTCGCTCCATAGAGGATGCGGTCATAGGCGTCGGAAAGGTCTTTGTTGTTGATATGGTCGCGTTTATCCCGCAAGCTGATGAGGCCGGCTTCCCGGATCATACTGTCAATATCCGAGGGAGAGAACCATAAGGTTTTACGGCCGAGCAATTGCGGGTCAACAGAAGCGTCGGTCGTGACCTTGGTCAGGTAATATTTGAATAATTCGATGCGTTCATTGAGATTGGGCAAACCGACATAAATTTTGCGTTCAATGCGTCCCGCGCGTAAAATGGCCGGGTCCAGTTTGCTCTCGGGCACATTGGTAGCCGCGATGACGATGATATTGTTTTCCTGTTGGCGCAGGCCGTCAATTTCCATTAAAAATTGATTGATGGTGGCATTATGTGAAATTCCGCCTCCGCCTCCACGTTCTTCGACGCGGTGGGTAGCAAAAGTATCTATCTCATCAAAGAAGACAATGCATCCGCTTTCAGCTTTGGCCAATTGACGGGCTTCCTTAAAAACGTTTTTCATCTTTCTGGCGCCTTCACCGACATAAATACCGACCAGGTCGCTGCCCATGACTGAAATAAAAGGGAAACCTGATTCTGTAGCCATGGCTTTGGCCAAATAGGTTTTACCGCAGCCCGGAGGTCCTAAAAGTAAAATACCTTTGACGATCTTGCCGCCCACGCTTTTGAGACGGTTGCGGTCCTTCAATAGTTCCACTAGCTCCCAGGCTTCTTCCTTGGCGCTGGTCATGCCGATGACCTCATTCCATTTGACATTGACCTTATTGGAAAGGATCTTTTCTTCCCCGGTCTTTTCAATGTTGATCATCACGTCATTTAGGGCCTTGAGCAGGTCTGCCTCGGTGACATTAGTACGCTTGTCCCGCATCACCAGGACACTGGCTTCGCGGACCATGTTGTGGATATCCGCCGGTGAAAACCACTGGGATTTCTCAGCGACGACAGAGACGTTGATCGCGGGATCGCTGGCCACTTTTGTAAGATAAAATCTGATCAAAGCCTCGCGTTCTTTGGCCGTGGGCTTTTCAATGGTGATCTTGCGGTCAAAACGCCCCGAGCGCATGATGGCCGTGTCCAATTTTTCCGGTGGTATATTAGTTGCCGCGATAACAACAATATGATTTTCACGCTTTCTTAAGCCATCCATTTCGGTGAGGAATTGGTTGATGGTGGCATTATTCGAGGTGGTTGAGCCAAAACCCTGTTCTTCCGCACGTGGAAGGGCAAATGAATCGATCTCATCGATGAAAATGATGCATCCGCCTTCGACCGCGGCCAATTGACGGGCTTTTTTAAACAGGGATTTGATGCGTGCCGCGCCCATCCCCATAAAGATCGCTACGAATTCGCTGCCTACAGCCGACAAGAAGGGGAGCTTGCACTCGGAAGCCATGGCTTTGGCCAGATAGGTTTTACCGCAGCCCGGTGGCCCCACCATCAAAACACCTTTGATCATGGTGCCGCCCATGGCCTTGACCTTGCTGGCGTCCTTGATAAATTGGACAATTTCCCAGGCGTCGCGTTTCGCGTCTTCCATCCCTATGACATCAGCCCATTGGACATCTCCAACACCCTTCTCGGCGCTGTCCTTGCTGAGCATTTTGGACATGCCGCCGCCCATCATAAAATACATCTGGAACCAGGAAAAAAGCACGGCTTGGACAACGCTGATGACTAGAAATACTGCTAAATAAATGCCCATTTGGGCCATCATGTTCTTGCGGTAAAACCCTTCCATTCCGAAGAAACTGATTCCGCCAAAATACATAAAGATGATCAGGAAGGTTACCAGGGCACCGCCGATGGCGTAAAGCATGATGCCCTTCCAGTACACCCGGATAAATTTAATAAAACGATTTTTCATCATAAGTCAGTCCTTCAGAAGATTTTATATAAATTATATAATTTAAAACGAAGAACAGTATAGCATAGAAATAAATATTTCTTCTTCAAAATGTTTAATGTTGTATCAACTGGGCTGATTTGATCTTATCCACAATATCTTGCGGTGCCGGTGTTGTGTCAGTAGGCGGAATAGAGGAAGGATCAACCGTTTGATACTTGGTGGCTTCAGCTGATTGCGTGACCTGGGTTATCAACAGCTGGTTTGATGCCACCAAGGCAGCGAGTAGTTGGCTATTTTGGTTCTGCTGCATAACGCTTTGATTGACAGCCGCGTCTGTCGGTACGGGATTGATGACAGGTAAATTGGCAGGATTGATGGTAGATACAAGGCACCCCGAAGTGCAATCCGGGTCACATCCGGGAATACATCCCGGATAACAGCCTGGTGTACAGGTAGGTGCCCCAGTTCCTATTAGGCAGCCAGGAGTGCATTCAGCGTCACAACCCGGAATACATCCCGGATAACATCCGGGAATACAGGTCCCGGGAGCTCCCGAATTGCCGCCCGAATTGCCGCCCGAGCTGCCGCCCGAACTTCCGCCTGAGCTGCCGCCCGAACTGCCACCCGAGCTTCCGCCCGAATTGCCACCCGAATTGTCCCCTGAGTTGTCCCCTGAGTTGCCTCCTGAATTGCCTCCTGAATTGCCTCCTGAATTGTCTCCTGAATTGCCTCCTGAATTGTCTCCTGAATTAGTCCCGGTGTTATCACCTGAGTTACTTCCCGAGTTACTTCCTGAATTATTTCCAGGGTTAGTTGCAGTGTTGTCACCTGAGTTATTCCCCGGATTGCTCCCTGAATTATTACCTGCGCCGCCCTGGCCGGCGTTTGCCCCATTGTTGCCGTTAGAGTTGCTTCCCGCGGAATTTCCCGGGGCATTCCCCGAAGTATTCCCCGCGTTTGTCCCAGGATTATTGGCGCCGTTATTATTTTGTTGCAATGCGTTGTATTCCTGTGATGCTGAAGAATTCACGCTGGCACCGCCCAATTGCCGTGCATTTGGATTGTTTTGATTGGATAAATTACCACTCTGTATCCCGAATATGTTCTCCAGGAATTGGAAAAAGAAATTTTGTGAAGAAGCGGGGGATGTTGAAGAAGCGGCAATATTTTTTACTGTCTGGTAGGAACAAAAAACGATAGCTGCTAAAAGGAGAAGTATCCCCACCATCAATTGCATTGCCAGTTTATTCTTTCTTTTCATAGGACATCCTTTATGTTACCCGCAAACCCCCGATAAGCATTCTGAAATATTCTGTTTCACATAAACAGCATTTCCGGAGCTGTTAACAAGCGGCGGGAAGCCCGGCGGTGCCAGGGTCGCAAGCCGGGTATCATAGGACTGGACCTGGTTCCAACCGTCCACCAATTGTCCGCTGCCGTTAACAACGCCTGTGCAGCCGCTGGCATAATTGATCAGGCTTCCGAATTGGGACATTACAGCCCCGTCCAAACCGCCGGAAATTGGATCAGGGTTTTTAGAATATTGGTCCACGTTAAATGAGCCCTGCAGGGCGACAAGGACGCCATCAACAGCCAATTGGGCGGGGGCGCTGGCTTCTTCGACAGTGACATTTTGGCTCGCTACCAATCCAAGCATATTGGTGCTCGACGGGTTGGTGAGGGGATTGCTCGCGTATTGCACATTCCCGGAAATATATATATTCTGGTCCGCGGCCACTGTCAGCTGTCCACCGACGGTGCCTTGCACGGTGACATTGCCGTCCGTGGCGGATGAATGGCAGTTGGGGATCGTCTTGGTGCTCTGCACGTAAATGATCCCGTTAGCGGGGATACTCATCGTTGTGTTCGTATATTTTGTCGTCGTGGAACAGCTTGAATTGACGACATTTCCAGTGACGCTGATCGTCCCGTTAGCATTAAAAATAATGGTGCTGGCACCTGTCAGGGTCAGGCCTCCGCTGGAGGCCAGGGTCGAAAAGTTGCTTAATGTGGTTGTCGTTGGCAGGGTGATGGAAGGAGCGCTGTTCGTCAGTCCATCGGGAAAAATATAGCTTGGGTCGCTTTTTGTCGTTGATGTCGGGGTGCCACCGGTTCCATAATCATAATTAGGAGAAGCCCCTGCTTCCGCCGCGGCCCCGTTAAAGACAGGGTTTCCAATGATATTAAATGTCCCATTGGTCTGCACCGGGCCTGTTGTTAACATGCCGGATATCCACCATAATGTTCCCAGGGTGGGGTTGATCTCTGTTTGGCTCCAGTAGGCGAATCTTGAGATCGCGGCCCCGATCATTTTCAATTGCAGGGTCCTCGTGACGTTGCCATAGGTTCCCTGGGAAGTGATCACATAATTGGTCCTTGGAGATCCGGAATAAACCACGGATACCGTGTAATTTCCGTTGACAGCGCCCACGGAATAGACGCCGTTATCCGTGGTGGATGAAGGTATCAAAGCAACAGTACAGGTTGAGGGGATGTTGGTATTAACACAGGTACTGGTGGAGAAGTTGCTGAGGCCCGCGTGCACGATGCGTTCATAAGCGTCAGCCAACCCGGCATCGGCGATATAATAGGCTTTCGTGGATTTATCAATGAGATTGGCTTCATTAATGCCGTTGCCGACAGCCAGGAAGAACACAGCCATGAAGGATATGACCAAAAAAAGGAATATCAGGGAAAGGGTCAAGGCAAACGCATTATTTTGGCGGAGGTTTATCATTGGTGGTTCCTCAATAGGACGAAGGTTGTCTCGGATCCGCTGCTGGCCAGCCGTAAGTTCGTTACTCCCGCGAATAAATTCGCCGTCAAAGCGGCGTCAATCCTGACAACATTCGTTGAAGCGGTGGCGGACACAAAGCGTAAAGCAATGGATGATTTAGGCGGCGCCGAGTAAATGATGGTATCCAGATTGTTAGGTTCACCGGGATAATGATAGTAAACAGCCGTTCCCGTGCTGTTTAAATAATACCACCGGGCCGTCGAATCGCTGGTAGTGCAAGGGGTGTCCTGGCAATAATACAGTTCGCTGGATACCCAGGTGGCGTTACAGGGTGAGGTTTGCGCGGCCCCGCCGCAAGTATAAAGCGCTGGCGCGACGCCATTTGGTATCAAATAAGATTGCCCGGTATCAAGCCTGTAGATCACACCTGATTCCTTGTCGCCCTTGGTGATCTTATTGATGATGATATTGGCACCGTCCTGGTAGTTCTGTCCGGATATGCCTGAGTTATAGCTTTGGCTGGCGACATCGTAAAAACCGAACACTCCCATCATTAAAAATACCGTAAAGGAGACCGCGATCAGCATCTCTGTCAGGGTCACTGCGTTTTGGCCCCTTAATTTTTGGGTATATTTAATTAAGCATCGTATCATTCGCTATGTCCTCGGCATAATTTAGCGTCATGGGTACCTGAAGCTTTAAGATCTGTTCAATCCAGCTGATGGTAACAACGAAGTGGTCCACAGAGGTGCTGGTCGTCTTGACACCGGTGGTGCTGGTGTAAACGGACGGTGTCACCGTAATGACCGCGGTCCCGCAAAAATTACCGGTATTGCCGTTGCCGCAAACGGAAGAGGCATAATTGCCCTTTGTGTCCAGGATGACGGCATTGGCGCCTGCCGCGGGAATGGTTTGGGATTGTCCCGCTGATAGAACGATAAAGGCGCTTTGCCGGTAGGTTTCGATGATCTGCTCCGCCGCGTAGGCGGCTTGGATCTTATGTTTGGAATAAGAGGCCAGTAATTTACTGTTGGCGAGCATATTGCCCGCAAAGGGGACAAAAATAAGCATGATCCCCACGCTCACGAGTACTTCAACGAGGGTATAACCGCTTTTTGTCTTAAGAATTTTATCCATACGTCCTTTTAAATTGTACAATGTTTCCCCTTTGCCGCAATAAAAAACCCGGATGTTTCTCAAAGGATCTCGAGAAGCATTCGGGATGTAAAATGTATAGTCAATCACCGTCAGCAGCTCGACTGCCGTGCTCCGCCTGGGGCGGAGTTTAGGCTCGATCCTTTGCGTCACCAGCTTTCGCTGGTTTTGCCACCTACTCTGCTTAAAGTATGCCATATATTACCTTAATGTCAAGGGAGCGTGAGGAGGGGGCTTTTGTTGTGCTTGACTGCGAATCTAAACTATGTTAGATTACAAAACTTAAGAGGGTTGGCATTATTATATTAAATATTTAATTAGAGGGTAAATGTATGGCTAAGATCAAATCTGTTAAAGCTCGCGAGATCATTGATTCCAGGGGGAATCCGACTATAGAGGTAGATGTCCAATTAAGTTCAAAAGCTTTTGGCCGCGCGGCGGTTCCATCAGGCGCGTCTACCGGTGAGCATGAAGCCATTGAATTGCGCGATGGGGATAAAAGCCGTTTTGGCGGCAAGGGTGTCTTAAAAGCCGTTAATAACGTCAATACCGTGATTGCCAAGGCTATCAAGGGCAAGGAAGCGGATTTCAAGGCCATTGACAAGCTGATCATCGGTTTGGACGGTACCGAGAATAAAGGCAAGCTCGGTGCCAATGCGATCTTAGGCGTGTCTTTGGCGGTGGCCAAGGCCGCGGCCGATGACAAGGGTGTTCCCCTGTATCGGTATATCGGCGGTTCGAAAGCGAACATTTTACCCGTTCCCATGATGAATGTCATCAATGGCGGGATGCACGCGGACAATAACCTGGATATCCAGGAATTTATGATCATGCCTGCCGGCGCGCCGACTTTTTCAAAGGCGATCCAGTGGGCTTGCGAGGTTTTCCATTCATTAAAAAAGATCCTGCATGACAAGAATCTGGCCACATCGGTCGGTGATGAAGGCGGGTTCGCGCCTAATTTAGGCAGCAATGAAGAAGGTTTGGATATCATCATCGCGGCCATCGAAAAGGCAGGCTACAAGCCAGGCAAGGATATTTTTATCGCCCTGGACCCGGCATCCACGTCATTTTATGAAAACGGCCAATATGATTATAACGGCAAGAAGGTTTCTTCCGCGGATATGATCGAGGCCTACGCCAAGATGGTTTCCAAGTATCCGATCCTTTCCATTGAAGATGGTTTGGCCGAAAACGACTGGGCGGGTTTCAAGTCCATGACCGAACGTTTAGGCAAGAAGATCCAGATAGTAGGCGATGATCTATTCGTTACCAATATCAAATATCTTCAGCGTGGGATCAATGAAAAGTCCGCCAATGCGATCTTGATCAAGGTCAACCAGATAGGTTCCTTATCCGAGACTTTAGATACCGTTAATTTAGCCAAGAAGAATAAATTTCATTCGATCATGTCACACCGTTCCGGTGAAACCGAGGACGTGACGATCGCGCATCTGGTGGTTGGGACCGGTATTGGACAGATCAAAACAGGATCGCTGTCCCGTACGGACCGCATTGCCAAATATAATGAATTGCTGCGCATAGAAGAAGAATTAGGCAAAAAGGCCGTTTATGCCGGTTTGAATTTTTCCAAGATCTTTTAGATGCTGAAAAACGCTCTTTCATTATTCATCCTGACGGTCATTATCCTGGCGCTTTTTTTACCGTCTTATTCGACGATGCAGGATTTAAAGAAGAAAAATGCTGAATACGCCCTCAGGATCACGGCATTGGAAGAGAAGAACAAAAAGTTTGAAGAAGAACGGCACCTGTTGCAAACCGACCCTGATTATGTGGAAAAAGTAGGGCGGGAAACAATGGGTTTGATCCGGCCGGGAGAGACGGTTTACAAGATCGTCCCGGTGCAGCAGAAGTAAAAATTTACCGGTGATATCGCGGGGTGGAGGCCGCTGGCCTTGGTAAATCAAGGCAGGCGCGGCACGGGTCCTGCGGAACACATAAGATGAATTCAGTAGTTGTGGTGTGAATGACCGGTTGAAGTGATATCGCGGGGTGGAGCAGCCCGGTAGCTCGCCAGGCTCATAACCTGGAGGTCATAGGTTCAAATCCTGTCCCCGCAACCAAATAAAAAGACAGCCCTTTTGGGCTGTCTTTTTATTTGACTGCTGGAAAGGCTGCTTAACCTATGACGCGGATTTGCCGAAGGCAAAGACGCAAGTCAAACGGTTCACTGCCGAAGGCAGCCGCGAGCCGGAGGCGAGCGCAATCCTGTCCGAGCAACTGCGAATGTCCGGTATGAGGACCCGCAACCATAAGAAAGCCCAGTTTCCGATCAGGAACCTGGGTTTTCTTATGCCCTCTATTTATAATTGTTGTTTCATCTTCATTTCATACCCTCTTTGCTATTGTGAATGCAGAAAGAATGTTCGTGAGCGATCAATAAGCCTCCGCTACGTGCGGGGCTAGGAGGGAATATGAATATCTTAAAATCAGCAGGTAGTATCACAGCAGGATTAGGGAAGTGGATCGTTATTAACGCCATATTGTTGCTATTCATATCAACTGCCGCATGGGCAGCGAGTCCAGCGGTCTTTTATTCGGATCTGACCGCGGGTCCTAAAACAGGCGGAGTCAATAACTACGGTGTATTTGTGACCATTTGGGGTACTAACCTTGGTTCTTCACAGGGTTCATCTTATATAACGGTCGGGGGCGGTAAAGTTAATAACTATCCGACATGGACCAATACGATGATCACCTTTCAGTTAGGCGCCAATGCCGCTACTGGAAACATCGTTTTAGCTACTTCTAACGGCAATGCCACAGGGCCCGCTTTCACGGTCCAGGCAGGTAATATCTACTTCGTTCAGCCAGGCGCTTCTACTAATGGTACCGGGACCTACGCCAGTCCTTTCAGCCATC
>Ga0265338_10000366_pt1 | contig 81024 bp, 94 predicted proteins | sample 42126metaG_FD_193579 | JGI IMG/M metagenome (GOLD analysis project Ga0265338, IMG submission 193579) | Rhizosphere microbial communities from Carex aquatilis grown in University of Washington, Seatle, WA, United States - 4-21-26 metaG | ecosystem: Host-associated > Plants > Roots > Rhizosphere...
TAACGCACGGTTTTTTTGAGATAGGTGTGGCGGCAATTATTAAGCCACTATCTTTTAGCGACGCTATGCCAAGTGACGAGGACATACGAAAAATGCAAAAAATCGGAATCGTTGAGTGGTTTCGCCAGGCAGCTAAAGAAATTGCCTTGCTCGATATGTATGACCGCTACTACAAGCGTGGCTGGTCAACCAGGCTGACGATTGACGTGAGGCAGGTACTCATCCCATCCATTGTTAAAACGGTGACCCTGGCTTGGTATAGTGCGCTTGCAGAAGCAAAGCTGATAGACGGTAAAAAGACGCAAAAAACCCTTATCGAAAAGGGAGCGTAGCGTGCGAGTTATTGCCGGTAGGCTCGGCGGGAGACAATTTAATTCGCCCAAGGGTCATAAAACACACCCTATGAGCGACAAAGGACGTGGCGCCCTCTTTAACGTCTTGGGAGACATTACCGGTCTGAGCGTTTTAGATGCTTTTGCTGGCAGCGGTGCGCTGAGCTTCGAGGCTTTGAGCCGGGGAGCTGCCACCGTTACCGCCATCGACAATGATCAATCAGCTTACACGTCAATCGTGCGAAATTCTCAGGAATTGGGGCTTGGAAAAGAGCTTAAGACAATCCGCGTTCATGCTGGGACTTGGTCAAATGACAACCCTGAGCATGTTTTTGATGTCATTATCATCGATCCACCCTATGACAAGATTCAAGAAGAGCTTCTGTCACGACTTGCATTGCATGCAAAAACGGGGGGCATTGTTACATGTTCATTACCCCCAACCTACACCGCTCACCTCGATGCAAACTTCGAACTTCTGAAAACAAAGGATTTTGGTGACGCTCGACTGGAGTTTTACCGAAGAATTTCGTAGAATATAACCTGATCTTCTGCGGATGTGGTGGAATTGGTAGACACGCTAGCCTTAGGAGCTAGTGCCGCAAGGCGTGAAGGTTCAAGTCCTTTCATCCGCACCAATCGAAAATTATGCAGCTAGTTTTTTCAGTTCGTCGTAGCGTATTGCCGGTGCGACGGAGTAAATGCCCGTCAGGATAACAGCAATAAAAGAACCGACGAAGGGGATTACCCCAGGGAGTTCCAGCAGAAAGGTTACACCGATAATGTTCCAAATCGATCGGCTATGCGGTTTGGTCAGCGCTGCGCTTCGACGCATGGCCTCAAACACGTCCACATCCTGGTCGATCATGACGTACGGTGCAAGATAGTAACGACGCAGGAAAATAAGACCGGGAACTATGAATGCAATAATGCCAACAATTACCACAATACCCACGATAATCGATAAACCAAATAATCTTAGCCAGTACTTCTTACCGATTTCCCACAGCTCGGACAGCGTTGGTGTTTTGCCTCTGCCCGCTTCCAACTGCAGAGCATAGAGCATCGCTCGAATCATGACAAATGCGATCAGTAGCGCGATTGTTATCAAAAGACCGATTCCCACAACACTAGCTACAGCAAATGTCGGTGCTCCAGATATTGAACTCCAGACCGAGGAGTAGCTGTTCGTTTTTGTGGTAGTTGTAGAAGTGCGAAAATTGAAAAGCGCACCAACGATAGGTAAGAGAAACAGCAGCAGGAAGAGTTGCAGATTACGGCGTACCGCTTCATAGCTCTTTGGAAATAAATCAAAAGCACCAGTGAGACCAGGTGTTTTTACTTTTTTTTGTGTAGCCATAGCTTTTTTAAGTCCTTCTTTATAGTAATTAACAGTATGCGCACAGAAACCTTTTTCGCCAAGACCCTATCGGCAATAAAGCATCGATATCTCCTGCCGGTTAAGTATAATAATATCAGTCACACGTTATTACATATCTTTGTACTAAACAAATGATACAAAACGCCACCAATTGTAAGACAGAAAGCAGCAGGTATGACCGCTACGAACCATATTGTTACAGGTGCACTCATTGCAACAGCCTTACATAACCCACTAGTCGCCGTGCCAGTAGCTTTTTTGTCCCATTTTGCAATGGACTGCTTGCCCCATTTCGGCAAGAAAACATACAAAACTGTAGAGTTTGTACAGCTCCTTGTGGCCGATGTATTTCTGGCAAGTGTGCTACTGCTTATTTTAATCATTGCACGTCCAGACCATTGGCTATTACTTATTGCTTGCGGGATTGTAGCGGCCAGCCCTGATCTCATGTGGATTGCAAAGTTTATACACAAGGTTAAAACAGGAGAGGCCTTCCCGAAGCCAAAATATCTCATTACCCGCTTTCACCACTTCATTCAATGGGGCGAACGGCCCTGGGGAATGGCCATCGAACTACCCTGGTTTGCGATCTTTTTGACACTGCTCGCCATCAGAACGCACCTATAAAGCCGACTTGTCAGACTAGAATTAATGCCTCTGATCTGTTATAGTTGAGCACCATGCAAGTAAAAAAGGTCTACACCAGCGACACGCACGTAACTCTAACGATTACCGCTGATCAGAACCTCATTGATGCCGTAAAAGAAAAGGTCCTTCGGCATATGAACCAAAGCCACGTTAAGCTGCCAGGTTTTAGACCAGGCAAGGCGCCTCTTCAACTGGTTGAAAAACAGGCTGATCAGAATTTACTACAAAGCGAATTCTTAGATGAAGCTGTTAACAAAATGTACAGTCAAGTTCTTAAATCAGAACAGCTGCGACCTATCGAGCAGCCCAAAGTGACATTGAAGAAATTTGTGCCTTTTAGTGACTTTGAATTTGAAGCCGAGGTTGATGTTATTGGCAAGCTTACGCTTGCGGACTATAAAGCCGTACGGATGCAACCAACCAAAGTATCAATCACAGCTAGTGAGGTCACTGAAGTACTTGCCAGTCTTAAAAAACGTCTCGCCGAACGCAGTGACGTTGATCGTCCAGCCGCATCTGGAGATGAGGTAACGATTGATTTTTCAGGCGTCGACAATGCAGGCAAACCAGTCAATGGTGCTGATGGTAAGGATTATCCACTAATCATTGGTAGTAATTCTTTTATACCTGGTTTTGAGCCCAAATTGATTGGCATCGAAGTAGGTAAACCAAAAACCTTCACGGTAGCGTTTCCGAAAGATTACGGCGTTGCCGCTCTTCAAAACAGGAAAGTCACCTTCACGGTAACCGCCAAAAAGATCCAGGCACTCAGCGAACCTAAACTAGACGATAGTTTTGCTGCCAAGGCCGGACCATTTAAAACGCTTGAGGAGCTCAAGGCCGATATTAAGAAGCAACTGGGCGTTGAGCGTCAGCAACAAGCTGACCGTGATTACCAAAATGCGATCCTGCTCGAAATTGCCAGTAAATCGAAGGTAGCTATTCCGAACAAATTAATCGATGAAGAAGTTGAGCGCATGGAGCAATCCGAGCGCCAAAACCTTACATACCGAGGCACTACCTGGCAAGAACATCTGGCTGAAGAAGGAGTGGATGAAGCAAAACACCGTGAACGAAATCGCCCAAACGCAGCAGAAAGTTTGAAAGCTGGCATTATCTTATCGGCAATTGCCGAGGCCGAACAGCTCAGTATCACACCCGAAGAGTTGGCCATTCAATTGCAATTACTGAAGGGCCAGTATACTGACCCAACGATGCAAGCCGAACTTGATAAAGAAGAAAATCGTCGGGACATCGAAAATCGTCTGCTCACTGAAAAGACACTAGCAGTGCTTACAAAATACGCCCAAGCCAAGAATTAGCACTCACACTTGACGAGTGCCAATTGTCGTCTTATACTTGTTGGTATGAGTAATAACCCAAGCCAAGTATTGATCCCAACAGTCATTGAAAACGAAGGTCGCATTGAGCGAGCCTATGATATTTATAGCCGTCTCTTAAAGGATCGTATTGTATTTTTAAGCAATGAAATCAACGATAACACTGCCAATGTGATTGTCGCTCAGCTCCTGTTTCTGCAAGCCGATGACGATAAGAAAGATATCTACTTATATATCAATAGCCCGGGCGGAAGTGTCTATGACGCGCTGGCCATTTATGACACCATGCAATACATTAAAAATGATATCCAGACGGTGGGTATTGGAGTTCAGGCATCTGCAGCCGCCTTCTTGCTCAGTTCAGGCACAAAGGGTAAGCGTATTATTCTACCGAATTCGACAGTTATGATTCACCAACCGAGCAGCGGCACACGCGGTAAGGTGACCGATATGGAGATTGATCTAAGAGAGAGCCTGCGCATCAAGCGTCGGCTAAATGAAATTATGGCAAAAAACACCGGGCACAGTGTAAAACAGATACAGGACGACATGGAACGAGATTACTGGATGAACGCTGAGGAAGCCAAGAAATATGGTGTTGTCGATAAGGTTATCGCCAGCCTCAAAGCGATTAAGTAATCACGCTTTTGTTTAACGGGCCCTGGGGGTGTAGACTCTACACTACGTTATAGATGAGGCGCGTATATGTCTAACATTGATCCATTGCATTTTGAGTTATCTCTTGTTGACCCAACTACCTTGAAGGATTCTGACCATGAGGCGATCAATCATGTCTACCGAGAAGCGATTGAAGCTGATTGTCCCGGTAGAACACAAGCAGAATATGATTACTTTGTGCACCAAGTTGATCTTCAGCGTCGAACACTGAATGCTGGCGTAGGAGGACCACTCCAACAAGAACATCAAGCATATAGCCATCCCGTCACCGCTTTGATATTTGACAAAAAACGAGTACTTAAAGGTGTTCTGACGTCAGCAGATAATGCCTCGGCGAGAATTAAGATACCAGGAATTGAGCAACTTGAGCTACGCGCAAAACTCACCAAGGATCGATTGATACGAAAAAGATGGGCAACGTTTGGCGCACGGGCATTCACTGATGACCTCATCGATGGAATCGGGGACACTGCAAACGTCAGTATTGTTGACGTTGCTGCCTACCTCGCATTAGAGTACCGAGACGACAGACAACCGGTCTCATCGTACCCATATAGAGGAGAACGTTTATGGGCAGATCTCTTACGCAGCTGGGGTATACTGCGCACACCAGCACCAATCCGAGACATACCCGCCTTTGGACAAGGCGTCGCGACTGTTGAGCAAGCAACACACCGAGTCGAGGGGAATGGCGTTGTGGCGGTTCGACATCACATACTACATAAACCTGGAGCCCTAAACGTCATGAGCAGAGTTAACGTTAGAGAGCGTTTACCACGACGATAGCTTTCGGGCTTGACGAAGCGATTTGGGATGTATACACTATACTTTAAGAAGTAGTGTAAGGGCAGTGCTGCTATTTATCAAAAAACAACAAGTCACGCTCCCTTAGTGTTCTTCGGCGCCAACAAGTAAAAATAGAATCAAAACAAACGGGTAAGTTAGGTATTAAGTACACATAACTGGGGAGCACCTTTTATTTATGGCGAAAAGCACTACTAAGACACTGAAGAACGAACGAATTTATTACACAAAAGCAGACGATATCATCGACCTGCCCAATTTGGTAGACCATCAAAACAAATCATTCCAGTGGTTTGTTGAAGAAGGGCTCGGCGAGTTACTAGCTGAAATAAGCCCAATTGACGATTATACGGGCACGAAACTGACACTATCTTTTAAAGACTATCGTTTCGAGGATCCGAAGATTAGTGAAGCCTTGGCCCGCGAAAACAATGTCAGCTTTGAGGCACCACTGAAGGCGACTGTTGTACTCACCAATAAGGTAACTGGCGAAGTTAAAGAGCAAGAGATTTACCTGGGTGATTACCCATGGATGACCACTCGCGGCACCTTTGTTATTAACGGGGCCGAACGTGTCGTTGTTAGCCAGCTTATCCGTTCGGCCGGTGTTTTCTTCACTGCCGACCAACACGGTGCTACCAATTTATATGGCGCCAAAGTTATTCCCGGCCGTGGTGCTTGGTTAGAATTTGAAACTGCTGCGAGCGGCGCTATCTATGTCAAGATCGATCGTAAGCGAAAAATCCCCGTAACAACACTTCTGCGCGCACTCGGACAGACTGAGCAGCAAATGCATGAGTCGTTCAAGCACGTTGATCAGGGAAGCCATAATTATATTAAGGCCACGATCGAAAAAGATCCTGCTCACGGTACGAACGATGCCTTGATTGAAGTTTATCGTCGCCTTCGACCTGGTGATCTCGCAACCGTTGAAAACGCCAGAAGTTTGCTCGAGAACATGTTTTATAACTTCAAGCGCTTTGATTTTAGCCGCGTAGGACGCTATAAGCTCAATAAACGACTTGATCTTGATGTTCCAAACACAACTAAAAATCGAGTTATGCGCCTTGAGGACCTACAGGCCATTGTTGCGGAAATTATTCGCCTGAATAATACCCAGGACCCAGCAGATGATATCGACAGCCTGGCTAATCGCCGCGTTAAGCTCGTTGGTGAACTCGTACAGCGCCAGTTTAGAATCGGTCTACTGCGAATGGAACGCAACACAAAAGACCGTATGTCTATGTCCGAGATTGAGACGGTTACGCCTGCCCAACTGATCAATGCCCGGCCAGTCGTAGCTGCGGTTCGTGAATTTTTCGCTAGCTCACAGCTATCACAGTTTATGGATCAGATTAATCCTCTCAGCGAATTGGCCCACAAAAGACGCCTCAGCTCAATGGGTCCCGGTGGACTGAGCCGAGAACGTGCCGGATTTGAAGTGCGTGATGCCCATGCAACTCACTACGGCCGAATTTGTGCGGTTGAAACACCAGAAGGTGCCAACATTGGACTCGTTCTTAACTTGGCGAGTTATGCACGCATCAATGACTATGGTTTTATTGAAACACCTTACCGCAAGGTCTTAAGTGCTGTTACTGCTAAAGATAGTGTTGGTAAAATTGCTGCCGTTGATCTTGAAGATGACAAGGGCAAGGCAATTGTAAAAGCCGGTAGCAAAATAACCGCCGACCAAGCTAAAAAATTGGCTACTATCAAGCGGCAAGTAACCTGGCCAATACGTGCTGAAGTCACTTCAGAGATCGTCTATATAGATGCTTCCGAAGAAGGACAAGCAGTTATTGCCAGCGCCAGTGAGGCGTTTGATGATAATGGACATTTTGTAAGTGAGCGCGTAAGTGCCCGCAACCGTTTAGTATCCGGAGAAGTAGACGCTAACGATGTAACACACATGGATGCATCTAGGCGTCAAATTATCGGTTCGAGTGCTGCACTCATTCCGTTCATTGAAAAGAACTATGTCTATCGTTCACTCATGGGTAGTAACCAGCAGCGTCAAGCCGTACCGCTTATTAATCCACGCGCACCAGTAGTTGGCACAGGTATTGAATCTCTAGCTGCCCAGAACACGGGACAGGTAATTTTAGCCGAAGCCGATGGTGAAGTTGTACGAGCCAGTGCCGCCGAAGTTCAGATTAAGTACAAAAATGGTCATACAACCACCTACGAACCTCAGCACTTTGTCCGTAGCAATGAAGGTACCTGTATTAATCAAAAAGTTGTTGTAACGAGTGGCGATAAACTGAAAAAAGGCGATGTCTTAATCGAGGGCATGTCAATTGAAGGTGGCGAGCTCGCGCTTGGCCGAGACCTGCTTGTAGCTTTCATGCCATGGAGCGGTTACAACTTCGAAGACGCCATCATTATTTCGCGAAAGCTCGTTGAAGATGACACGCTAACCTCAATTCATATCGTTGACTACATGACAGAAGTTCGTGAGACCAAATTAGGTCCTGAAATTGTGACTCGCGATATTCCTAACGTAAGTGAAGAAGCCCTACGACATCTCGATGAGGATGGTATTGTCCGCATTGGTGCCGATGTTCACCCCGGCGACATCTTAGTTGGTAAGATCACACCAAAAGGTGAACAGGAATTAAGCAGCGAAGAGCGTTTGCTCCGTGCTATTTTCGGCGAAAAAGCCAAAGAAGTCCGCGACACATCACAGCGCATGAGTAACGGTAAGCACGGTAAAGTCGTTGGCGTGAAGGTCTTTAGCCGCGCCAATGGTCACGAACTCAAAGCCGGTGTCATCATGCAAATCCAGATCTTTGTCGCACAAATGCGCAAAATTGCAGTCGGTGACAAACTTGGTGGTCGTCACGGTAACAAGGGTGTCATTGCCCGCATTCTACCAGTTGAAGATATGCCGTTCATGGCAGATGGTACGCCTGTTGATATCATCCTGAATCCACTTGGTGTTCCTTCACGTATGAACGTCGGTCAGCTGTTTGAGACACACTTAGGTATGGCTGCCCGAGCACTTGGTCTGAAAGTTGGTAGTCCACCATTTAACGGCGTGCCTGCTGCAAAGATCGAATCTCTACTCAAAGAGGCTGGTCTTCCCGAAGACGGCAAGCAGCAGTTATTTGATGGCCGTACTGGTGAATCATTTGAGGAACGTACCACGGTTGGTTCCATGTACATGATTAAGCTCAACCACATGATTGCCGATAAGATCCATGCCCGCTCAACCGGTCCCTACACGATGGTTACCCAACAACCACTTGGTGGTAAGGCTCAAAACGGTGGACAGCGATTTGGCGAGATGGAAGTCTGGGCGCTAGAAGCCTACGGCGCTTCTAATACGTTGCAGGAAATGCTCACGATTAAGTCTGATGATGTCTACGGCCGTTCTAAAGCCTACGAATCTATCATCAAAGGAACCGAGATCGTCGGACCAAAAGTACCCGAAAGCTTTAACGTGCTTGTTAAAGAGCTTCAGGGTCTTGGTCTTAAAGTTGACCTCGTCACATCCGATGCTGTGGTTGATGCGGAAGCAGTACTTGCTGAAAACATTAAAGACGAAGCAGCCCATGAAGCTGAAATCGAAGTTCCCAAGACTCTCTCAACCGACCCTGAAGTTGGCGATGGCGCCATGCCAGACGAGTTTGAAGTGCTTGAACTTGATGACGAACTCAGCGGGGGCGGAGTAGCTACGGCTGATGGTGACGACACAGCAGCCACCGACGACGCAGATGATGATCAGGCTCTTGTTACTACAGATGACGAAGACACTAAGGAGGTCGTATGATGCGCCGATACAACTCAGGAACCAATATTGCCGACTTTGATGCCGTTCGTCTAGCAGTCGCTAGCCCTGACGACATCTTGGAATGGAGCTATGGCGAGGTAACCAAACCCGAAACAATTAACTATCGTACTCAGAAACCTGAACGCGATGGACTGTTCTGTGAGCGCATTTTTGGGCCGGTTAAAGACATTAACCCGCACGATGCTAAATTTAAGGGTGTCCGTAGCCGCGAAGCAGCAATTGATAAGAACGGCGAGATTGTGACCAAGTCAATTGTCCGTCGTGAACGCATGGGTCACATTACACTCGCAAGTCCGGTTGCCCACATTTGGTTTCTGCGAGGCACTCCATCTGCTATCGGGCTCGTGCTTGGCATGACAGTTAAAAATCTCGAGCGAGTCGCCTATTTCGCAAGCTACATCATTAAGTCTGTCGAAACTGAAAAGCGCGATAAACTGCTTGCTGATAAAGAAGCGCAGTTTAATGCAGGCAAAGAAGCTATCAAGCTTCGCTTCGAAAAAGAGGCAGAAGATGAGAAGGCTAATGTAAAAGCCCTCGCCGAGATGCAGACCAAAGAGATCGAAGAACTCACCAAAGAATACGAGCTGGTTAAAGAACAGCTCGAAGCACTTGAAAAGCTTCGTCTCATCAATGAAACAGACTACCGCAACTTACCAGATGAATTGCAAGCCATCATCAGTGTTGGCATGGGCGGTGCCGCTTTGAAAGACCTGCTTGAACAGGTTGATCTGGATGACCTCATTAACGAATTATCGAAAGAGGCAGATGAGGCCAAAGGTCAGCGCAAAAAGAAGTTGATGAAGCGCCTACGCCTGCTTGAAAGCATGCACCGTGCCGGTATCAAGCCAACTAGTCTTTGTGTGGCTGTTTTGCCAGTCATCCCCCCCGACCTTCGCCCGATGGTGCAACTTACTGGTGGCCGTTTTGCTACGTCAGATCTCAATGACCTCTACCGACGCGTCATTAACCGTAACAATCGACTCAAAAAACTGATTGATCTCAACGCTCCTGAAGTAATCCGTCGTAACGAACAACGCATGCTTCAAGAAGCCGTCGATGCATTGATCGATAACAACAACGCTCGTTCTGGTCGAGCAGTAGCCGCAACCGGTCAGCGCCGTCGCCTCAAGAGTTTGAGCGATATGCTCAAAGGTAAGCAAGGACGTTTCCGTCAAAACTTACTTGGTAAACGCGTCGACTATTCAGGCCGTTCCGTAATTGTGGCTGGCCCTGAGCTGAAGATCTATCAATGTGGTCTACCTAAAATGATGGCTCTCGAGCTGTTTAAACCATTTGTGATCGGCTACCTCATTACCAACGAACACGCACACAATATACGCAGTGCAACTCGCATGATTGAATCGAGCGAGATTGCTGTATGGGATGCCCTCGATGAGGTGATCAAGGGTAAGTACGTCCTTCTAAACCGCGCACCAAGTCTTCACCGACTCAGCATTCAGGCTTTCCAGCCTATCTTGATTGAAGGAAAAGCCATCCAACTGCATCCACTCGTCTGTAAGGGCTTCAATGCCGACTTCGACGGTGACCAGATGGCCGTCCATCTACCACTATCTGACCGTGCCCAGGATGAAGCACGCGATATTATGGCCGCAAACAAGAACTTACTAAAACCAGCCGACGGTTCGCCAATTCTACATATTGAGCAAGACATTGTTCTTGGTTGTTACTACCTTACCTATGAACGTCCAACCACGACCAAGGCGAAGCAAAAGGCCTTCTCAGACGTCAACGAAGCCCTCATGGCTTTAGATACCGGCGAGATTGAACTCCAAAGCCGCATTCGCATTCCTTTCCGAGGCGCGAATCACGAGACCACTTTGGGCCGAGTCTTGTTTAATGAAATTTTTCCAGATGACTTCCCATTCCAGGACGAGGCAATGACCAAGAAGAAACTTGGTAACGTTATGGCGCTTGTCTACCAACAGTATGGGCAAGTAAAAACTGCCGAAATTGCTGATGATTTGAAAGATATGGGCTTTACCTATGCAACTCGTTCGGGCTTGTCTATGGGTATGAGCGACTTTAGCGACATCGAAGGCTTGGATGAGATGGTAGGCAGTGGTGAGAAACACGCCACTGAGATCAGCGACCAATACGACCAAGGTTTCATTACTGATGACGAACGTTACCGCTTAACTGTCGAAAACTGGCAAGACACAGTGGCCGTTGTTCAAAAACGGCTATCTGCTCAGTTCGCTAAGGAAGACAGCGCCATGTCAATCGCAGTTATCTCCGGTGCTCGTGGAAACATCGGTCAGGTCATGACCGCCGTCGGTATGCTCGGTATTACTACCGACGCTACTGGACGAGCTATTGAGCTACCTATTAGATCAAACTATAAGTCTGGTCTTACCTCACTTGAATACTTTACGGCGACTCGAGGAGCACGTAAGGGTATGATTGACACCGCCCTAAAAACTGCTGACTCAGGTTATCTAACTCGTCGACTTGTAGACGTTTCGCAAGACGTGTTTACGCTCGACGAAGCAGCGCCAGATCCTGGCTTTCCTATCTACCGTAGCGACTCAGAGGAAATCGGTGTTAGTTACGCTTCACGCTTAGAGGGTCGTTTCGCTGCAGAAAAAATCGGCGATTTGACGAAGCGAGGTCAGCTCATAACACCAGAAATTGCTGCACAAATTGAAGCTGATAGTAAGCTTGACGCCGTTAAGATCATGAGCGTCCTCAGTTGTGCCAGTGTCCGCGGTGTAAGCCGTAAATCATACGGTCTCGACCCAGCTACCGGTGAACTAGTAGCAGAGCACCACCCTGTTGGCGTCATTGCCGCCCAGAGTATCGGTGAGCCTGGCACACAGCTTACGCTGAAAACCTTCCACTCAGGTGGAGTTGCTGGTGAAGACATTACAACTGGTTTACCTCGTGTTGAAGAATTGTTTGAAGTACGAGCTCCAAAAGGTCAGGCATACCTAGCTGATATTGCCGGTAAGGTGAAGACGTGGGAAGACGGCGATCACTACGTGGTTCAGATCACCGGTAAAGAGAGTAAGAAAGTTGAACTGAAGCTTGGTAGTCGTAAGAGCCAGCTTAAGAATGGTTCTCAAGTTGCAATTGGTGATATCGTTGCTAGCGAAGAGGACGGCTCCGAGCCGTTGATTGCATCGATCGCAGGTAAGATTGATATCGGAACCAAAACTGTGACCATCATACCTGCCAGCGAACAGGCTGTCCGTTACGAGATCCCTGGCTTTAAGCAACTAGTCGTAAAAGATGGTGATGAAGTCGAGTCTGGCCAACGCCTGACAAATGGATCCGTCAATTTACACGAGTTAATGAGCCTACAAGGCATTGAAGCCACCCAGCGCTACATCATTAACGAAATCCTACGAATCTTCGCGAGCCAAGGACAAAATATTGCCGATAAGCACCTTGAAATCATTGTCCGCCAGATGTTCAGCCGCGTACAGATTGAAGAAGCAGGTGATAGTGAATTTGTGACCGGTGATATTGTCAGTAAAGTAGCCGTTGTTGAAGCGAACGAAAAGCTCCTTAAAGAGAAGAAGCATCCTGCTAAGTACAACCAACTGTTGCTCGGCATTACCAAGGCATCACTTTCAACCGACTCCTTCCTGAGTGCTGCAAGCTTCCAAGACACTACTCGCGTACTTATTAGTGCCGCGACCAGTGGTAAGGTCGACCATCTCTATGGGCTGAAGGAAAATGTCATTTTGGGTCGACGCATCCCCGTTGGTACGGGCTATCAAACCGAAGAGGAAATAGCGGCCGCCTCTGTTGACGAAATAAGACAGTAGTGTTAAGGTAATAAACTATGCCAACTATTAACCAACTTGTTCGAAAACCACGCAGCAAATCTACGACGAAATCGAAGTCGCCAGCTCTGCAGCGCGTGGTGAACAATCTTAAGACCAAGAACTATGAGAAGGACTCACCCTTCAAGCGCGGTGTCTGTGTCAAAGTAACCACAAAAACACCAAAGAAGCCTAACTCGGCTCTTCGTAAAGTTGCTCGTGTGCGACTGACGAATGGTCAAGAAGTCTGGGCTTACATTGGCGGTGAAGGTCACAACTTACAGGAACATGCCGTTGTCTTGGTACGCGGTGGACGCGTGAAGGACCTTCCTGGTGTGCGTTACCATATTGTCCGAGGCACGCTCGACCTCCAGGGTGTATCAGACCGTAAACAAGGCCGGAGTAAATACGGCGCAAAGAAGGCTAAATAATGGAAGCATTTGACCCCAACAGCGGGCGGGAATCTGTATTTTTTGATCCCCAACAAGCCGCTTTAGAAGTAGTTGCCGAGCACTCATACGATCCAGATAGTCTGCCACCTGTAGTCGGCGTAGTCGTAGACCTTGGTCATGATGAAGTTGTTTTTGAAGGAGACCGCTAATGCCCCGTAAGAAAACCAAATCACTGGTCCGTGATATTCAACCCGACAGACTCTATAACAGCGTCCAAGTACAGCGCTTCATCAATCGAGTGATGCGTGATGGTAAGAAACAACTTGCAGAGCGACTGGTCTACGACGGTATGCAAAAAGCTGCCGATAAACTTAAGGTTAAAAACCCGCTCGAAGTATTCGAACAAGCCATGAAAAACGTACAACCACATATGGAAACCCGCAGTCGTCGTGTTGGCGGTGCCAACTACCAAATTCCGTTTGAAGTAAAGGGTCAGCGCCAGAACCACCTCACGACTATGTGGTTTGTCCAGGCTGCCCGCGCTCGTAGTGGCATGAGTATGGCTGATCGACTAGCCGTAGAGCTTGTTGACGCCTACAATAACACCGGTACGGCAGTTAAGAAACGCGAAGATACCCACAAAATGGCTGAAGCTAACCGAGCCTTTGCGCACTTTGCGAGGTTTTAAGGTATGCCACGAGACACAGTTGAACTACCAATTCACCGTAATGCGATTTCGCCGGCAGTAGCAGAGGAATGGAACCAAGCCTTGGCTGATTACCAGGAGCAACATCCAGCTCCTGGAGGCCACTCTCGTGGTAGCTATGACCGCTATGATGATCGGGATTATTACCGCAGAGCAGCAAGAACCGAGGCAGCAGTTACATCAGTTGAGCTAGGTGATCCAGATGAAATAGTACTTCGCCATGTGCCACGTTTAATGGGTGGTAAGGTTGTTTACCTCGATATACCAAGAAGCCGAACTAAAAGTTCGTACCAACAATAATAACTATCAAACCAAGAGAATATCCAATGGCTGACAAAAAATATTTACTAGAGAAGTTTAGAAACATTGGCATCATTGCACATATTGACGCCGGCAAGACCACAACAACTGAAGGTATCCTGTATCGAACTGGCCTTAAGCACAAAATTGGTGCCGTTCATGAAGGCGAAACCACCACCGACTGGATGGCGCAGGAAAAAGAGCGCGGTATCACGATTACCAGTGCTGCTGTCACCTGCTATTGGAAAGATCACAAGATTAACATTATCGATACGCCAGGCCACATCGACTTTACCGTCGAGGTTGAGCGTAGTCTTCGCGTACTTGATGGTGCGGTAACCGTCTTTGACGGTAAGATGGGTGTAGAGAGTCAATCTGAGACGGTTTGGCGCCAAGCCAACAAATACAACACACCTCGAATTTGTTTTATTAACAAAATTAACCAAACTGGTGGCGATTTTTATAAGTCACTCGAGAGTATTCATAATCGACTCGACAAGCGAGCCTTTCCAATACACTTGCCGATTGGCTTTGAACAAAGTATCAGTGGCGTTGTCGACCTTATTACCCTTAAAGCCTATACCTACAAAGAGTTTACTGATCATGAACTAGTAGTGGGCGAGATTCCTGCTGACATGCAAGATGATGTCAAGCGCTATCGTAGCTTACTCATCGAAAACGCTGTTGCCGAAGACGAAAAAATACTGGAGAAGTATTTCGAAGTCGGTGAAGAAGGTTTGAGTGAAGCAGATATCAAGCAAGCCGTTCGCACTGCTGTCCTTACCGGTAAATTTTATGCTGTAACCGGTGGTGATGGACGGGGCGTTATTGTCGAAAAGTTACTTGATGCCGTCAATGATTTTCTTCCTTCACCACTTGATCGTGGCTCAACCTGGGGCACCCATCCAAAAACTGGCGATGAAATCGAACGAAAACCAGAAGAAAGTCAGCCGTTTGCTGCGCTCGCCTTTAAAATTGCAACGGATCCCTTTGTCGGCAAGTTAGCTTTCTTTAGAGTCTATTCGGGCAAAGTTACTGCTGGCTCCTACATTTTAAACAGCTCTACTGGCGAAAGAGAACGCGTCGGACGTATTGTTCGTATGCAAGCTGATAAACGAGAGGATGTGACCGAAGTCGGTGCCGGAGACATTGCTGCCATCGTTGGTCTGAAACAGACGACTACCGGCAACACGCTATGTGACACAAACAATCCGATTGTGCTCGAAAGCATTACATTCCCCGAACCTCCAGTCAGTATTGCTATTGAACCAAAGACCAAGGCTGACCAGGAAAAAATGAGTCTCGCACTTCAGCGTTTGGCTGAAGAAGATCCAACTTTTCGCATTCGGGTTGACGAGGAAACCGGACAGACAATTATTAGCGGTATGGGTGAGCTTCACCTTGAAATCATCGTTGATAGGATGAAGCGAGAATTTACGGTTGAGGCTAACGTCGGCCAACCACAGGTTGCCTACCGCGAAACAATCCGTAAGGACAATATTGAAGCAGAGGGTAAGTTCATTCGCCAATCAGGCGGTCGTGGACAGTATGGGCACGTCTGGATTCGACTCGAACAGAACGAGCAGGGCAAGGGCTTTGAGTTTATTAACGCCATCAAGGGTGGTGTTGTACCAAGCGAATATATTCCAGCCGTTAAAGCCGGCATTGAAGAAGCACTCAATAACGGTGTCCTAGCCGGCTATCCAGTGGTTGACGTTAAGACCACACTCTATGATGGTAGCTACCATGATGTCGACTCATCGGAAATGGCCTTTAAAATTGCCGGCTCGATGGCTCTGCAAGACGGCGTGAAGAAGGCAGATCCAGTTCTGCTTGAACCAGTAATGAAGGTAGTCGTCGTAACCCCCGAAAACTTCATGGGTGATGTCATTGGCGATCTAAATGCCAAGCGTGGTCGAGTCGAATCAATGGAAGATCTCTCGGCTGGCATCAAAGAAATTACCGCCTTTGTGCCTCTTGGTGAAATGTTTGGCTATACCACTAACTTACGTAGCATGACCCAAGGCCGCGCCAGCAGCAGCATGGAACTCGACCACTACGCCGATGTCCCGCGTAACGTTACTGAGGCGATTATCGCCAAAAACGCCAAGTAGATCACTCGCCTAACAATAAGCTTGACCAGTTTTCATATCAGCCGTTACACTCCTGGTAATGAAACGGCTGATTCATCATCTTCCTTTAATACCGAGACCTACGCTCCTATTGCCAAGTTTAGCGCTTAAAACCGTTACATCTAAGAGCGGTAAAGGTGTGTACGCCAGCTCAGACATGCTGTTTAAAGGGGCGATCTTTGGTAGAGATTCTCTGGAAGTTGCTGATGACCTCATGTCTGTTCGACCCCGCCTAGTCCAACGTATTCTATTAACTTTGGCAGGTTTACAAGGTCTCCAGTCTGATCTACAAACAGAAGAAGAGCGCGGAAAAATCATCCATGAATATCGCACGACCATAGTCGACGGCAAACCACTTGACCCGTTATCGCACCATATCTTCACTGAGCTTGCTAAACGGTGGGGTGGCGACTTACACACCATGGCCTACTATGGCTCTATCGACGCCACACCTCAATTTCTTCGAGTCATCGGACATTACTGCAGACAACACGGCCATCAAATCTTGCAGCGAACGATAAAACGCCGAGACGGTCACATTGTTCCACTTCATGATACGGTTAGTCTGGCAGCGGATTGGCTTATTGCAAAATTAGCTACTTCGACTTCAGGATTACTTGAGTACCGAACACAGAATCCGCATGGAATCGAAAACCAGGCATGGAAAGATAGCCGGGAATTTTATGTTCACACAAACGGCAAACTAGCCAATCATAAACGACCGATTGCGTCGATAGAGGTTCAAGGGCTGGCTTATGATGCGCTTGAGGAAGCCGCCCTTTTATTACCGGAACGAGCGGATATGCTACGCGCTGCGGCCCAAAAGTTGCGTGATAGAACAATTAAGCTGCTCTGGATGCCCCGCGAAAAATACTTTGCCCTTGGAATAGATTACTCGGCAAAGAACGTGCTGCGACGCATTGAAACAGTGACTGCAAACCCAGCCGAACTGCTTGATACCTGCTTTTTTGATTTTCTGCCGGCAAACCAACGCGAACAATACGTCAGCGCCATCGTCAAACGAATCATGAGTGGAGACTTTTTAACGGATGCTGGGATACGCAGTCGAGGGCTCAGTGCTGATGCTTTGATTAAATTTTGGGATTACCATGGTTCGTTTACGAGTTGGCCAAAAGAAACCTATGACATCGCCAAAGGCCTGCGTCGGCAGGGTTTGCCCAAGCTCGCCGAACAATTAGAAAATCGGATTTTAAATGTGGTGCATAAGAGCAAAAACTATCCCGAATTTGTCTATGTGGATGAACGTGGTCGAGTGATGACCGGCCCCCCAAACCCACGTACGCACGGTGAGCTTTCTCTAGTCATTGAGAGTACCAATCGACCCGAGAGTATTCAAGCCTGGACGGTATCGGCAGTTCTGGCCATTGGTGCCAGCCGTCAAAAAAGACGACATATCCATCAAGTTGATTGGCAAATACACCTCGAGCAAGCAGTTCTTGAACAAATTCCACTTGTACAAGTCTTAAAAGGCGCCAAAGAATTGACTGCTCGTTACCCAGATTACCCGTACCGATTGGCCTATGTTGACAAGGAGGTAAGTGGAAATTTCTTGCACGATGATATCGCCCGGTCTCACGATACTACGAGCAAGACACCAGGCAGCGCACTAGGAGAGTAAAGTTTGTGCTTAAGGGGTTTACAAATGAGCACTTTATCCCTATAATACCTCGGTAACTCGTGTGGGTATTACTATACCTTACGCGAAAACTTACTAAACCAACCGTAACTTAAGAGGAGAATACAATGGCAGATTTTGATCGTAGCAAACCGCACGTAAACGTTGGTACTATGGGTCACGTTGACCATGGTAAGACAACCCTAACCGCCGCTATAACTACAGTTTTAGCGAAGCGACTTCCCAGCGACATTAACAAACCCATCAAATATGATGAAATTGACAATGCCCCTGAGGAAAAAGCTCGTGGTATTACAATTGCTACTTCACACCAGGAATATGAAAGCGAAAAGCGTCACTACGCCCACGTTGATATGCCTGGACACGCTGACTACGTCAAGAACATGATTACTGGTGCTGCCCAAATTGACGGTGCCGTACTTGTTGTTTCAGCAGCTGATGGTCCTATGCCACAGACCCGTGAACACGTACTGCTCGCAAAGCAGGTCGGTGTTCCTTCAATCTTGGTCTTCATGAACAAGATGGACCTCGCTGATCCAGAACTAGTTGAGCTCGTTGAAATGGACATTCGTGAGCTACTAAAGAAATACGACTTCGATGAGAACGCCCCGATTATTAAGGGTTCAGCTACCAAGGCTCTTGAAGGCAGCAAAGAAGATGAAGACGCAATCATGGAACTGGTTAAGGCTATGGATGACTACATTCCAGAACCAAAACGAGATCTCGATAAACCATTCTTGATGCCAATTGAAGATGTCTTTTCTATCAAAGGTCGTGGCACGGTTGCCACTGGCCGTGTTGAAACTGGTGTCGTGAAGGTCAACGAAGAGATTGAAATCGTTGGTATTCGCCCAACCAAGAAGAGTGTTGTTACTGGTGTAGAGATGTTTAAAAAGAACCTTGACCAGGGACAAGCTGGTGACAATGTCGGCGTACTACTACGTGGTATTGAGCGCGAAGACATTGAGCGCGGCCAAGTCCTGGCTAAGCCTGGTACGATTACTCCTCACACCGAGTTTGATAGTGAAGTCTACATCCTCACAAAAGAGGAGGGTGGTCGTCATACGCCATTCTTCAAAGGCTACAAGCCTCAGTTCTACTTCCGTACTACGGACGTAACTGGAGAGGTTGAACTTCCAGCTGACAAAGAAATGGTCATGCCTGGTGACACAATTACCTTTAAGGTCAAACTACTCGCCCCAATTGCTATGGAACAAGGTCTACGCTTCGCTATTCGCGAAGGTGGACGTACGGTTGGTGCTGGTGTTGTTACTAAAATCGTAAAGTAAATAAACTTTACCGAGAAGCCATAAAAGAGCGCCCAAAACAGGCGCTCTTTTATTTTGTGTCAAATTATTATAAGGTACAGCTATGATTGAATATAGGACTGTTATTGTCGGTGCTCACACCCGAACAACGTATGAAGAGTATTCACCAGTAGGTGGCTTTAGTGCGCCAAGCCTAGAGAAAAGATTTGATCAAGCTGCCGCTTATGTGGCATTTTGGTCGGCAGCTCTTGAGGCAGCGGGCATAGCCGAGCCACTCATAGTGCAAGAAACTCCCGTAGCGCATACACCACAAGAAGTTGAACAAATAAGAGTTTTATCGTAAAATAGTCTTCGTAAACTAATCGTGATGACTAAAAGTCATTGTCCATGGCTCTCTATAGCCAGGACAAAGATGTTACATCGCATATTGGAGTAATAACCCTATGGCTGAAGTTAAAAAACCAGCACCAAAAAAGACCGTAGCGCCCAAGGAAAAGCCAACCGCTTCGACGGCTCAGCGTATTCGGATTCGCCTCAAGGCCTATGACCACAAGGTCATCGATCAGTCCGCAAAGCAGATTGTCGACACAGCACTTAGAACTGGCGCCACAGTGGCCGGTCCTATTCCACTACCTACTCGCCGTAGCACCTTTACGGTCATCAAAAGTCCCCATGTCTATAAAAAAGGGCGTGAGCAATTTGAAATGCGTGTACACAAACGTTTGATCGATGTGCTTGACCCAACCCCAAAGACTATCGATAGTCTCATGAACTTGAGTCTTCCTGCCGGCTGCGATGCTGAAATTAAGATGTAGTGTGCGCTTGAATCGCCAGACGTCGCTTCACATTTCCTAAACCAGTTAGCTGTTGTACAATCAGTAGAACATGTCTAAGGCAACCATTACTCCCGCTGACGAAAGCATTGATTTAAGGCGAGGAATTGATCATATCGGGGTCGGTGCTTTGTGTATTATTCATGACGGCCGAGGCCATATTCTGCTGATGAAGCGCGGGCCAAAAGCGCGAGATGAACAAGGCCGGTGGGATATCTGTGGTGGCGCGATTGAGTTTGGTGAATCGATCGATGCCGCGCTCAGGCGAGAACTCATGGAAGAACTGTGCACCGAGCCGCTCGATGTTGAATTTCTCGTGGCCTACGACGCACACCGCAAACAAAAAGGAGTTCCAACTCACTGGATCCAGATTATTCACGCAGTCAAAGTAGACCCAAAGAAAGTTAAAATTGGTGAACCCCATAAGATTAGTGAAATTGGATGGTTTAGCGCTACTGCTCTTCCGAGCCCTCTACATTCTCAGTTTCAAAGAAGTTTTGGACCAGCCAAAACCGCCGGTTTCGTTTACTAAACGCTCAAGCTTGCACTATGTTATAAATCTGTTACTTTACAAAGGTTAATAATGGATTTGCGGAAAGTTATACCTATCAAAACTTCTGCAATTGTGGCTTAAACGTATATGAAAAAAGTTATTATTGCTGGTGGCCCTGGTTCTTTAAAGAAAGAACTAGGTACCGCTCTTATTCATGAGCACCCCGAGTTTCATTTAGTGCGAGATGCCTTTAAGGTTGTCCTAAGAAGAGAAAACAGAAGAGGTCGTAGCCAGCTGGGCTATACTCCAAAAACGCCCCGACACGATGTGGCTGAGTATATCCGACAAGTATGCAGAGAAATCAGGGAGTCTGAACGTACATTACCAAAGAAAGCCAACGTTTTCGTTCTTCGCAAAAGCTTGGTAGATGCCGTCGCTCTGACGAGACAAAAAGGTCGTGATGACATTGCAGCAACCCTGCAACAACAGTTTGACCCATCATCTTTTAGTGGTGTGCTATTTTGCGATTATCGACTGGGCGCTATTCAGGATGCGACTAGACAAGTACAAGACACGTTTGCAGCAACCGCACAAGCGTATTACGAGTCCGGGCTCACAATCGTGCACATACCGGCTGGACCCATGGACGAACGCCTGGCTTTTGCCGAGGAGCACATCCAGACGTTTGCCGAACTACCATAGAACGTAGCGCGCATATATGCTTTAATACTGCTCATGGCTAAAGCTAAACGAAAAACTAAAAAAACAACCGAACTCGATAGTACCTATTTCTTGAAGATGCTGCTATACCTGATCATTGGTTCATTCTGGCTACGCATTAGCAACCATGCCCAAACTTCGCAGATACCACTCCCAATAGGTTTATTTGTTGGGGTCTTATTTGCTAGACAAGAACATTTTCAAATTGACCGTAAATTAGAGTATGCCATTTTACTCCTCGCCATGTTCATCGGCTTTTGGCTACCCATCGGTCTATCAATCACTCGTTAATACTATTGTAGAATTTTCAACAGCTTGACAGAGGTAGTTAGCATCTGCTAATCTGTACAGGTACAACAAGATTCTGTGAACTTGGCCAACGAGTCAGTCTACGTTCTAACAGAGGTAGATACTACTGGTAGCCAAGCATTTTTGTGTCTTACCCCAAGTTCAAAAATCAGATCATTAATCTGTACGAGGTTTCATGAAAGCACTCATTGCCCGAAAAGTTGGTATGACAAGCACCATCGCCGAAGATGGTGGAGTTCAGGCTGTGACATTACTGCTCGTGGAACCAAATGTTATTACCCAAGTGAAGACACAAGAGTCTGATGGCTATCTAGCCGTTCAAGTCGGGACCGGTAGCGCAAAGCTCGGTAAGGCCCAAGCTGGTCACGCCAAGGCCTCCAAGGTGCTCCCAAAGATTATTCGCGAATTTCGCGTCAAAGAAGTAACCGAAGACCTCAAGGTTGGAGAAACAGTCAGCCCCGAGGTCTTTTCAGTTGGCGACACGGTAACGGTTACGGGTACCAGCAAAGGTAAGGGTTTTGCCGGAACTATCAAGCGTCATAATTTCCATCGTGGTCGTAAGACCCATGGTGGGCGCAGTTATCGCCGTCCTGGTTCTATTGGCTCAATGTATCCACAGCATATTTTCAAAGGTAAGCGGATGGCTGGACAAATGGGTCATGAGCGCGTCAGCATCAAAGGCTTGAAAGTTGCGCTTATCGACATGGAACACGGTGTGATTGGAATCAGCGGTGCCGTACCAGGACCACGCAAAGGTATCGTTTTAGTCAAGGGAGTTAACTAACATGGTAGCTACTTTCACTAAGACCGGTAACAAAGCAACCACTCCAGCCAAACTTGATAAGAAGATTTTTGGTGTGAGCGTCACTAATCACGATTTACTCAAGCAAGCCTACCTAGGTTACCTTGCAAATGGTCGTCAAAACCTAGCCGTTACTAAGACCCGCGGACTTGTTCGTGGAGGTGGTAAAAAGCCATGGAAACAAAAAGGTACCGGTCGCGCGCGATTTGGTTCGTCTCGTAACCCTATTTGGCGTGGTGGTGGTATTGTTTTTGGTCCAACCGGCCAAGAAAATTACGAACACAAACTCAGTACCAAATCCAAGCGCCTTGCGCTTCGCCAAGCGCTATCGCTGGCTGCTGATAGCGGTAAGATCATTATCATTGAAGCATTCGAAGCTAAAGATGCCAAAGTGAAGCCAACGGTCTCCTTACTGGCTAAAATCGGTGCCCAACGCTCAACACTTTTAGTTGTCGAGACAAAAGATTTAAATGCCGAGCGTGCTACTCGTAACCTCGGTAACGTAACACTCGTGCAGGCAACCTACCTAAACGTTTTTGATATATTAAACGCCGATCATATTATCATCACCAAAGAAGCACTGAGCCTAATCCAGAGCTGGCTTGAGCCCACTATTAAGACTAAAACTGAGGTAACCCATGAGTAGTCTTATGGATATAAAGCCTCGTCTCAGCGAAAAAGCCTACGGTCTTAGCCAGGTTCGTGGCACCTATGTCTTTGAAGTACCAGATACAGCGAGCAAACAAAGCATTGCCCAGGCAGTAGCTGAACAATTTGAGGTAACCGTGACCAATGTGAACACGACAACCGTTAAGGGTAAGTCTAAACGAACCTTTATTAACCGTCGTGGCAAATTTGTCCGTGGTACTCGCTCAGATATTAAGAAAGCCTACGTCACACTGAAGTCCGGTGACAGTATTCCTATCTTTGCGGCCGAAGAAGAAGCTGAGGCCAAGGCTGAAAAGGCTGCTGAAAAAGCCGCTAAGAAAGCTAAGAAGGAGACCAAGTAATGGCTATTCGTACCTACAAGCCAACAACTCCAGGTCAACGCGGTATGACCACACAAGACATGAGTGAGATTACTAGTAAATCACCACTGCGCTCTTTGCTGGTCGCCAAAAAAGCCGGCAGCGGACGTAACAACCAAGGCCGAATTACCACTCGCCACAAGGGTGGCGGTGTCCGTCGTTTCTATCGTTTAGTTAATTTCCAGTTGGTCCCTGGCACAAAGGCCACCATCGAACAGATTGAATATGACCCAAACCGTAGTGCCCGTATTGCCAGAATCAAAGACGGTGAAGGTACCTATCACTATATTATCGCTGCCAAAGGAATGCGCGTTGGTGATAAATTAGCCAGTGGTGAAGATGCTCCAATTGAAAATGGCAACCGTCTACCAATCGTTAACATTCCTGTTGGTAGCGTCATATACGCCGTCGAGCTACAGCCCGGAAAAGGTGCGCAGCTCGCACGTAGTGCCGGTACCGGTATTCAGCTTATCGCTAAAGAAGGCGCCTACGCACAGCTTCGCCTACCAAGTGGAGAGATCCGACTGGTTTTGCAAACTTGTATGGCCAGCCTCGGTAGTGTTGGAAATGAGCAGCACCAGAACGTAAAAATTGGTAAAGCTGGCCGAAACCGCAAAAAAGGTATTCGTCCAGGTGTCCGTGGTGTTGTTATGAATGCAGCCGATCACCCACATGGTGGTGGTGATGGTGGCCGTCACGGCATCGGTGGTGGTAAGAACCACGGTTCAGCACCAAAGACTCCATGGGGACAGAAGACCCTTGGCTACAAGACCCGACGTCGTAAAAGCACTACTAAGTTTATCGTGAAGAGCCGTCATGCGGCGAAGAGGAGATAGGTTATGAGTCGATCACTGAAAAAAGGACCATTCGTAGACCCTAAGCTCGCTAAAAAAGTAGCAGCGCTTGGCAATGAAGACCGAACCATCATCAAGACCTGGGCTCGGGCTTCTACGATTGCGCCAGATTTTGTTGGACGCACTATTGCCGTACATAACGGTAAAGTCCATGTGCCTGTCTTTATTACCGAAAACATGGTTGGTCATAAGCTCGGTGAGTTTTCTCCAACCCGTAAGTTCCGTTCACATGGCGGTAAGATGGCAAAGGCGGAGCGTTAATATGAGTGTTACTGCAATCGCTCGGGGCGTTCGTATGAGCCCGCGCAAAGTTGGCATCGTTGCTGGACTGGTACGTGGCCATAGTGTTAGCGACGCACTGACAATTTTAGAACATACACCTCGTCGCTCGGCCAGTGCAGTATATAAAGTTGTTGAAAGTGCACGAGCTAACGCCGACCACAACCACGGCTTAAAGCCTGATAGTCTGAAGATTGTCTCCATCACGGTGACGCCCGGCGTTCGTTACAAACGAGCCCGTCCAGCAGCTCATGGACGAGCCTTACCATTCCAGCATAAGACCTCCCATATCACCGTTATTGTTGATGGAGATAAGCGAGAAGTTAAGAAACCTGCCGCTAAGACAACTACCAAGAAGGAGACCAAGTAATGGGTCAAAAAGTTAATCCCATCAGCATGCGCTTGCAGGTCAATAAGGATTGGCGCAGTAAGTGGTTTGCTAACAAACGTGAATACGCCAAGTACCTCACTCAGGACTTAGCTGTCCGTCGTATGATTACCAATAAACTTGGTTCAAGGGCTGCTATTAATAAAGTCGACATTGAGCGATCACCAAACCTCGTCACTGTCACGGTTGCTACCGCTAAGGCTGGTGTTGTTATTGGCCGCGGTGGAGCAGGTGCCCAAGAGCTCAAAGCCACTATCGAGAAGATTTATGGTGTGCCAGTCCGCGTTAATATCGAGGAAGTTAAAAAGCCAGAACTTCACGCCAAGTTAGTAGCTGAAAATATTGCACATCAACTCGAACGACGTATTTCATTTCGACGCGCAATCAAGCAGTCTTCGGCTGCTACCATGCGGGCTGGTGCAAAAGGTGTCCGCATTCAAGTATCGGGACGTTTAAATGGTAACGATATGTCTCGCCGTGAAAAAGAAGTCGCCGGCAGTGTACCTCTACATACCCTACGAGCTGACATTGACTATGCCCAAATACACGCCAAGACAGTTACCGGTATTATCGGTGTGAAGGTGTGGATTTATAAAGGAGAGGTAGCCTAACATGTTGATGCCAAGTCGCACCAAACACCGCAAGGTCCGTAAGGGCCGAATTAGTGGCGTGGCTACGGCTGGTAACTACATTGCTTTTGGTGAGTATGCCCTGCAGTCACAACAATCTGAGCGTATTACTGCCAGGCAGATTGAAGCTGCCAGACAGGCCATGACCCGTTACATCAAGCGCGGTGGTAAGATTTGGATTCGTATCTTCCCACACACCCCCGTAACTCGTAAACCTCAAGACGTGAAGATGGGTAGCGGTAAGGGTAATCCAGAGTTTTGGGTAGCCAAGGTACAGGCCGGAACGATTTTGTTTGAGATGCAGGGAGTGAGCGAAGAAATTGCCAGAGAAGCAATGCGTCTGGCTGCCCACAAACTACCGGTTAAGACTAAGTTCCTCATCAAGGAGGACATATAGTATGAAAATTGTTGAAATCCGTAAACTATCCACCAGCCAGCTGGCAACTGAGAGCACAAAGCTTCGTGAAGAGATTATGCAGTTGCGTCGCAGTCTCTATATGGGTGAAGCTGGTAATGTCCGCGCTATCCGCAGTAAACGTAAAGATTTGGCCCGCATGCTAACGGTCCTCAGTGAACAACTGGCTAAGGAGAACATCTAAATGGCTAAAACATTAACCGGTATTGTTTCGTCTGATAAGACCGATAAAACGATTATCGTTACTATTCGAGGCCACAAAACGCATCCGCTTTATAAGAAACAGTACACCGTCACCAAGCGCTATATGGCCCATGACGAGAAGAATGAGGCCCACGAAGGTGATACGGTCATGATCAGCGAATGTCGACCACTCAGTGCCCGTAAACGACATCAACTTACCAAGATACTTGAACGACCGGTTATTGCCGTTCATCAAACAGTTGAAGCTATTACCGCAGAACCTGCTGAAGTTAAGACTGCAGACGAGCCGGCGGCGAAAGCTGTAGCCAAGCCAAAAGCTAAGGCTGCCGTTAAGCCAAAAAAGGTAACCACATGATCCAGCAAGAATCGCGACTACTCGTAACCGACAACAGCGGTGCCAAAGAAATTTTGTGCATTCGCGTACTTGGTGGCACTCGTCGTCGTTATGCCCGAGTCGGTGATGTGATTGTCGCTACCGTTAAACAAGCAAACCCGAGTGGTAATGTTAAGAAGAAGAGTATTGTTCGGGCCGTGGTTGTGCGTACTAAGGCACCAATCAAGCGTCGTGATGGCTCTACTATTAGCTTTGATGACAATGCCGTCGTTATTATTGGTGAAGATAAATTACCGCGCGGAACTCGTATTTTTGGTCCCGTACCCCGTGAACTGCGAGACATGGGCTATAGTCGTATTATCTCGCTCGCACCGGAGGTACTCTAATGAACCAGCTACCATATAAAATTCGGCTCCGTGTCGGTGATACGGTGGTTGTGCGCAGTGGTAAATACAAGGGTAAAACCGGTAAAATCACGATCGTTCATCCTAAAGAAAACAAGGTAACCGTTGAAGGTATTAACATCGTCAAAAAACATATGAAACCAACCCGTAATAACCAAGCTGGCGGTATCGTTGAAATTACGAAACCACTATGGGTATCTAAAGTAGGTATTATTGAACCCACCTCTAAAAAGCCATCGCGTATTGCGTATAGCGTTAAAAAAGATGGCAGCAAGAAGCGTGTCCTGGTTAAAAGTGGCAAGGAGCTTGCATAATGGCTACGAAAACCGCTTCAACAATAACCAGAGCTCGCCTGTGGCACCTCTACACGACAAAGTATGCTGCTGAACTCATGAAAGAATTACAGCTTCGCAATATTCACGAGGTGCCGAAGCTAGAAAAAATCGTGGTCAATATTGGCCTCGGTAAAGCCAAGGACGATAAGAAGATCATGGAAGTTGCCACTAACACACTGCGAAAGATTACTGGCCAACAGCCCATCCAAACGACAGCAAGAATGTCGATTGCGTCGTTTAAGCTTCGCGAAGGTAACAAGATTGGCTTGAAAGTGACACTACGCGGTGATCGAATGTACGAGTTCATGGATCGTCTAATCAATATTGTTTTGCCAAGGCTACGGGATTTCCACGGTGTCAGCCTGAAGTCATTTGATAAGAGCGGTAATTACAGTATTGGGCTAAGCGATCAGTCCGTCTTTCCAGAACTTACCTTCGACGAAACAACTACCGTCCACGGCTTACAAGTTGTGTTTGTAATTAAGTCTGAGGGACCGACGCAGTCAACCGCCTTACTCACAAAGTTCGGCTTACCATTTGAAAAAGTAGATACTAACCAAGGAAAGGAGCCGCACCATGGCTAAAAAATCTATCGTCGTACGTGATTTAAAGCGTCAGAAAATGATTGGACAATACGCAGCCAAACGGGCTCAGCTGAAGGAGCTTGGCGATCTAGAGGGACTCCATAAATTACCTCGTAATTCATCGCCCACTCGCTGGAAGAACCGATGTCTTGAAACCGGTCGACCACATGGTTACATGCGGACATTTGGACTTTCTCGTATTTCTTTTCGTGAACATGCCAGCAAGGGTGAGATTCCTGGCGTAACTAAGGCCAGTTGGTAGAAGGAGCTTACGCATATGTCAACACTTTCCACTGATCCCGTCGCTGATATGCTCTCGCGCATCCGAAATGGAATTGCGGTCCATAAAAGCCAGGTCGCTATGCCTCACTCTAAGCTTAAAGAGGCGGTCGCTCATTTGCTTAAAGACAGCAATTTTATTGACGCAGTTAGTGTCAGTGATGCGCCTGTCGGCAAAACCCTCACTTTGACGATCAACTCACCACAGCGTAATGCCCGTATTACGGCCATTACACGGATGAGCACGCCTGGACGTCGGCAGTATGCGGGCGCGGGCAATATCCCGACCGTCAAACAAGGTCGAGGTCTAGTGATTGTATCTACGTCCAAGGGCATCATGAGCGGCGCCCAGGCGAAATCCGCGAATGTCGGCGGCGAATTAATTTGTAAGGTGTATTAAGGAATATTATGAGTCGCGTAGGTAAACTACCCATTACAATCCCCAGCGGTGTCACGGTCACTATTGAACCTGCCACGATTACAGTCACCGGTCCAAAAGGTAGCCTGAGTCAGTTTACGATGCCCGACATTACTGTTCGCCAAGATGGTGAACTACTACTTGTTGAACGCGCCAACGACGAACCAAAGGTACGCGCGAAGCACGGACTCATGCGAGCACTGCTTAATAACATGGTGCTTGGTGTTAATCAAAGTTTTTCAAAGCAACTTGAGATTAACGGTGTTGGCTACCGGGTTTCTCAATCCGGCAACTCCTTAAAATTTAATCTCGGTTTCTCGCACGATATTACCTACACACTTCCTGAAGGAATAACTGCTCAAGTCGAACAGAACCTCGTCACCATAAGTGGTATTAACAATCAACAAGTCGGCCAAGTCGCTGCCGAAATTCGTGCCCTTAAAAAACCTGAACCCTATAAGGGCAAGGGTATTAAATATGTCGGTGAACGAATTATCCGTAAGAGTGGCAAGTCAGGCAAGGAGAAATAGAAATGAATCGTCTTGATCTTAAACTGCACCAGCGACAGATGCGCAAATTACGTGTCCGTTCAACAGTGTCCGGAACGGCTGAGCGACCACGCTTAAGTGTACATATCAGTAACCAACACGTGTCTGCACAACTCATTAATGACGAGAAGCAGTCCACGATTGTCAGCATCACAAGTGCTGGTGCCAAAGCGGCAACCGGTAGCATGACCGAAAAAGCTAGCTGGGCTGGCACAGAAATTGCTAAAAAGGCAAAAGCTGCTAAGGTTAAACGAGTTGTTTTAGATCGTAACGGCCGCTTGTACCATGGCCGCGTGCATGCTTTTGCTGAAGCAGCCAGAAAAGAAGGATTGGAGTTTTAGATGGCAGATATGGGAAATCAACGACCGCGTCGCGATGATGGCGGGGAAGAAAAGCAATTCGACGAACGAGTATTGCACATCGACCGTGTAGCTCGGGTAGTGAAGGGCGGACGTCGCTTTCGCTTCCGTGCCTTGGTAGCTATAGGTGATCACAAGAACCGCATCGGTATTGGTACAGCTAAAGGTGCTGACGTAACCGCGGCAGTCACCAAAGCTGTTGAAGTTGCCAAAAAACATCTTATTACCATCCCGCTCTACCGCGGAACGCTACCACATGAAGTTGAAGCTAAGGTTGGTGGTGCGAAAATTCTGATTAAGCCAGCCAGTCCTGGTACTGGTCTCATCGCTGGTGGTGTTGTCCGTAGCATTTTGGAAGTCGGTGGTGTGAGTAACGTATTGAGCAAGTCTCTCGGATCATCCAACAAGACTAACACTGCTTATGCCACGGTAGCTGCTCTGCAGCAAATCGTTCCATCTAAGGATTGGGTAACTACCAAGCCACGAACAGCGACAACGAAAGTAGTCCCAAAGGCAGCCAAACCAGCCACTAAACCGAAGGTCGCAAAGGCAGCCTAATATGAAATATCACGAACTTACAACAATGACCAACAAAGCACCAAAACGAGTTGGTCGCGGAATCTCAGCTGGCCAAGGTAAAACAGCTGGTCGTGGTACCAAGGGACAGATGTCACGTACTGGTTCTAAGCGTCGACCTGGATTTGAGGGTGGACAAAACCCACTTATGCAGCGCTTTCCAAAGCTGCGTGGCTTTACGTCTAAGCGAACTCCCATTAGTGTCGTTTACACCGGCCAGTTGGCTGCTCTTGGTGCTAGCGTAGATAATGCCAAACTAGCAGCTCACGGTTTGGTTGAAAGTGAGCACGTTCGCGTAAAGCTGATCGTCGGTGGTGGCGAACTGAGCAAGGCAATTACCGTTAAACTACAGTCAGCTAGTAAGCCAGCTGCTGTGGCTGTTGAGAAAGCTGGTGGTAGTTTTAAGGCAGTCCCGCAAGTCGGACGTGTCGCCAAAAAGACAAAAGCCGACAAAGACGCGTAGTTTTTACGCGCTGATGTGTGCTGACCGTACGTGTGGGGTTTAATTATATTCAGTCGATATGGTTTAATGTAGTCTAAGTTACGGGGTATAAACGTGAACTGGAAAGTAATTGGTCAATCAGTCGGCAACAGCGATATGCGAAAGCGTATTTTTGCGGTTCTCGGCATGTTACTTGTTTTTCGTATTTTTGCTCATATTCCCGTACCACTGAGTGATCCAAAAACACTTCAACAAGTACTGAAAAACGTATTTTCGTCCGCCCAAACACCACAGCTACTAAGCTTTATTAACGTTTTATCCGGTGGAGCACTCGCTAACTTTTCAATCATGCTTGTTGGCCTAGGCCCGTATATTAATGCCTCGATTATTATGCAACTTCTGACACGAGCTATTCCAAAACTTGAGGCTCTAAATAATGAAGGCGAATATGGACGAAAAAAGATCAATCAGTATACTCGTCTACTCACGCTGCCACTTGCGATTATTCAATCCGTAGGTGCCATTTATCTGGTACGCCAGACCGCCTCCAGCATTGGTGGGCTGGGAGATATCACCGCCCACACCTCATTCTTGCAATGGGTACTTATGGTAGCAGCTTTGACTGGTGGTTCGATGATTCTCATGTGGCTGGGTGAACTTATTACCGAAGAAGGGGTTGGCAACGGTATTTCCTTGGTCATTACGGTGGGAATCGTCAGCAGCCTACCGAAGACCGGGGCCGCACTATTCAGTGCGATTGCCGGCAGTAATCACAAGTTACATCTCTTAGGTAAGACCTTACCATTTTCGAGCAGTGGCTTTGGGTGGGGCACCCTCATTGTCATCATTATTGCTGCCGTGACTATTATGATCGTTAAACTTAATGAAGCAGCCAGAAATATCACCGTTAACTACGCCAAACGTGTCCAGGGTAATCGGGCCTACGGTGAAGTGACGACAGTCTTGCCAGTCAAATTAATTACGGCTGGCGTTATTCCAATTATCTTTGCGGTGGCATTTTTGAGTGTACCGAGCTTTGCCGGACAGCTACTTGCCGGTACTGCCAGTCCTCATTTACAAAGCATTGGCAATCAATTGCTGCATTTATTTCAGACGCCGAGTGCAACCACCTTCCAGCAGGGTGGCTGGCAGCCATTCCTCTACCCAATTGTCTATTTCTTACTCGTCGTTGTCTTTACCTTCTTCTACACCAACGTAGCCTTCAATGCCAAGGAAATCGCTGAGAACCTACAAAAACAAGGTGGCTTCATCCAAGGCATCAGGTCGGGGCAACAGACCGAAAAGTATCTCAGCAAACTCGTGAACCGCCTGACATTGTTTGGGGCATTGGCGCTGGGACTTTTGGCGCTGTTCCCGATGGCTGCTCAGGTATTCTTAAAGACAAATGTCGCTATTGGCGGCACCAGTATTTTAATCCTGGTCTCTGTCGCCCTTGAAACACTGCGAGCAGTAGAATCCCGCGCACTGATGGTGACCTATGATCAATACACACAACCTGATTTCTTTTACGACACCAGTGAGCCCGCACAAGCCGGAACTGGCGCAAGACTACTTCGTTTCAGGGGTCGTAAAGATAAAAATGACCAATCCTAGACAGCTTATGGTATAGTAAAAGTAAGCAAGCGCTCCATCACAGGAACGGAGTGGTGAGAAAGTTATAAAAAGACTTTACCCTGCAGCTGTTATTTGCTATACTTAACCCTTGTTACTATTATATGGCCGCCAATAAAGAAGTTATCGAACTAACAGGTACGGTGGTGGAAACCCTCCCCGGTACTCAGTTTCGTGTCGAACTCGAGAACGGCCATCCAATAATAGCTCATGTTGCCGGTAAAATGCGTAAGCACTACATCCGCATCGTACCAGGTGACAGCGTGACGGTTGAGTTGACCCCTTACGATCTTACGAAGGGCAGAATCACCTATCGCAAATCGTAACCCATCATAAAAGCAGTGTGTCATTGCTACTAACGAAAGGCATGATCCGCATGAAAGTGCGTGCAAGCGTAAAGAAAATCAGTCCCGATGATAAAATCGTCCGCCGTAAAGGTCGGGTATACGTTATCAATAAGTTAAAACCTAAGCATAAGCAACGGCAGGGCTAAAGCATGGCAAGAATTTCTGGCGTTACCATTCCTGCAGATAAACAAATCCAGATTGCACTTACCTATGTGTACGGTATCGGTCTACACACCTCCCAATTGATCTTGCAAGTTGCTAAAGTGGACCCAACAGTTCGAGTTAAAAACCTTACTGATGCTGAAATCGGCCGATTACAAGAAGTTATTAATGAAAAATACGTTGTTGAAGGTGAACTACAACGTGTTGTGAGTGGTAATATTAAGCGCCTCAAAGACATTAACGCCTACCGCGGACTCCGTCATAAAGCCAATCTGCCATCACGTGGCCAACGAACCAAGACAAACGCACGAACGCGTCGAGGTAAGAAAGTAACTGTTGGTGGCACCGCTAAGAAGGCCGTCTCGAAGACGTAAGGATATATATGGCTGATACTGATACACCAACACCAACCGAAGAAAAAGACACCGTGGCACAAGAGCCTACAGCTAAGACTGATGCGGCGACAGCTGCACCTGCTGCTATACCTGCCAAAAAGCGTAAAGCCAAGCGTTCTGTACCAGCTGGGCAAGTACACATTCTTGCATCATTCAATAACACAATCGTGAGTTTTACTGACCCAAGCGGTGGCGTTCTAACCTGGGCAAGTGCAGGTGGTTCAGGATTCCGTGGTTCCAAAAAAGGAACAGCTTATGCCGCACAGGTAGCCGCCGAACAGGCCGGTCAAGCAGCTAAGCAATTGCATGGTTTTTCTCGAGCAGACGTATACATTAGGGGCATTGGCCTTGGCCGAGATGCCGCCGTCCGTTCTCTACAGAATCTTGATATTAAGGTTGAAAGTCTACATGACGTAACTGGTATACCGCATGGTGGCGTGCGACCACGAAAGGCACGGAGAGTTTAATATGGCACGAGACCGCGGATCTATTGTAAAAATGAGTCGTCGGGAGGGCTATGCGCTCCACCCGAAAGCTCACAAAGCGCTGATAAAGCGAACGACGATGCCGGGCCAACCAGCCGGTCGGATGTCTCGCAACAAACCGAGTCAGTATTCACTGCAGCTACGTGAAAAACAGAAGGTTAAGCGTTTGTATGGACTACTTGAGAAACAGTTTTCTAATTTAATGCGCGAAGCTTCAAGAACTCATGGTCAAGCCGGTGAGGTCCTATTGCAGTTGCTTGAACTTCGTCTTGATAACCTGGTCTATAGAAGTGGGCTCGCGGTGAGTCGCCGAGCGTCAAGGCAGCTTGTCACCCACGGACATTTTATGTATAACGGACGTCGAGTTGATATACCATCTATCCGCGTGAAGGTTGGTGATGAGATAAAACTGCGTGATCACTCTAAACAGACAGAATACTTTAAGAAAATTGATGAAGTCAGCCCAGCCAATCCTAATGATTTACCGTCTTGGCTCAAGGTTGATCGGAAGAAGTTTGAAATTAAAGTCGTCAGCTTGCCTTCACGAGAAGAAGCAGAGCCGGACATTAATGAACAATTAATTGTGGAATATTATTCACGCTAAGGGAGGCGAGATACTAACAATGTCAAAAATTATACACACCCCAGGACTGGTTGCCGTCGATGATCACGGCAAAACGTCGGCCACCTTTACGGTTGAGCCGCTCCATACCGGTTATGGAATGACGCTTGGCAATTCGTTGCGCCGCGTTTTACTATCGAGTATCGCTGGTGCTGCTATTACCGGATTCCGAGTTGAAGGTGCTTCCCACGAGTTCACAACCCTCGCACATGTAAAAGAAGATGTCGTTGACATCATGCAGGCCCTCAAAGGTATCCGTCTTCGCGTTTATAGCGACGAGCCACAGACACTGCGCATTACCAAACAGGGCAAGGGGACTGTTACGGCGCGAGATATCGCAACCAACGCCGATGTTGAAGTTGTCAATCCTGACCATCTTATTGCCACACTCGATGATGCAAAAGCCAAATTTAATATGGATATCGTCGTCGAGACAGGTCGCGGTTATCGAGCAGTTGACGAAAACGCCACCCGCAAAAATGCTGATATGATCAGCGTCGATGCCATCTTTAGCCCAGTCACTCGAGTTCGCTACCACGTTGAGAATACGCGTGTCGGCCAGATGACTGATCTTGACCGATTGCTCATTACAATCGATACTGATGCCTCAATAACACCACGTGACGCCTTTGAAGAGGCTGCAGCAATACTCGTTAACCAATACACGGCGCTTGCCGGTCAAACTCGCGTTGAAGTTAGTAAGCCAGTCTCAGCCAGTGAAGACAGTGATGGTGGTAATGACGATGGTGATGAACCACCAGAACTTATGACACCTATTGAGGACTTAAACCTATCAGCCCGCACGACGAATGCTCTGGTTAATAACGATATCCACACTTTGAAGGATCTGTTTAGCCTCAGCGACACTGAACTACGTGAACTAAAAGGATTTGGCAACAAAGCCCTTGATGAAGTCAAAGAGAAACTAGCGGAGTTGGAGCTTTAACAATGCATCGGCACGGCTACAAAGGTACGAAATTTCATCGAGAACGCGATCAGCGTGGAGCTCTTATTAAGGGCCTGGCTGACTCGCTGATTACCTATGAATCAATCGAGACAACCCTGCCAAAAGCCAAAGCTGCCCGACCATATGTTGAGAAGCTTATTACGAAAGCAAAGAAGAATGACCTACACAATCGTCGACTCGTAATGAGTGGTTTGCAGACAAAAACTGCAGCTCACAAATTAGTCGATGAGATTGCACCGAAACTGAAAGATCGCACAAGTGGCTATCTGCGCATTGAGCGTACAGCGCTGCGACGAGGCGATAATGCTCAGATGGCTAAGCTCAGCTTTGTTGATGATCTAAAGTCACCACCAGTAGCTACAAAAGCAAAGGCGGCTGAAAAAACGATCAAGCCAGCTGCCCGAAAAGCTCCGGCCAAGAAAACGGAGACCAAGAAATGAAAACCTTTAGTGAAAAACCAGCAGACGTAACGCGCAGTTGGTATATTTTGGACGCAAGTCAGGTGCCGCTTGGCCGTCTAGCAACGCAGGCAGCAAGTTTGTTACTTGGTAAAGCCAAACCAACTATTACCGCTCACGTTGATGGTGGTGACTACGTCATTGTCATTAACGCGAAAGACCTCGTCGTAACCGGCAACAAACTGACTAACAAGACGTACTACCATCACAGTCACTATCCTGGCGGTCTTAAAGAGACATCTCTTGCCGATAAGCTAGTCAAGGATCCAACCAGCGTCATCACACAAGCTATTCGAGGCATGCTGCCAGTTAATAAACTGCGCGATGGTCGATTAGCTCGACTAAAGGTCTACAGTGGTAGCACGCACAAACACGAGGCTCAGCAGCCTCAATTAATTTCACTTCGGAAAGGTAACTAATGGCTGCACATTATTTCTACGCTCTCGGACGTCGCAAAAGCGCAACTGCTCGTGTCCGCCTCCAAACCGGTAAAGGTGCTATTGAGATTAATGGCAAGCCGGCAGACGTCTATCTTGCCGATAGTAAAGTACTCCTACACGAACTGCAGAAACCATTCACGCTACTTGAGCAGAATAATAAGTATGATGTCAGTGTTGTCGTATCTGGTGGTGGCCAGCGTGGTCAAGTTGAGGCAATCCGTCTTGGTATCGCTAAGGCGCTATCAATTATGAACGAAGACCTCCGCGCCACACTCAAACGAGCCGATCTACTTGGCCGTGATCCACGCGAAAAAGAACGAAAGAAATTTGGACTCAAGGGCGCCCGCAAACAGCGACAGTTTACGAAGCGCTAGGTTTGCATAGACACACCTAGTTTATTTTGAAGCAAGTCGGGAATATAAGTGAGCTGATAGAGTGATTGCTCTTTTAGGGACTGCTTCTAGTGCGTAAAAATAAGGTATAATCACTGATAATGAGTAAAAGAGTCATCCTAACAGGTCTTCGAGCAAACAGTGAATTTCATATTGGCAATTATCTAGGTGCTATCTTGCCAATGGTTGAGCTACAGAAAGCACATGCCGGAACGTACCAGCTCAATATGTTTGTACCCGATCTGCATAGTTTCACAACGCCGATTGACCACAGTAAACTTTACCAACAAGTCTTGAATAATTTGAGGTTTTTTGTTGCCGCCGGTCTGGACATAGGCAATGCCGATACCTTCATATATCGCCAGAGTTTTATCTCCGCCCATAGCGAGCTAACCTGGATTTTGGATTGCTTTACCTATTTTGGTGAAGCCAGTCGCATGATTGAGTTTAAGGATAAATCACAAAAGCTCGGCCACGACAGCGTCAGCGTTGGCCAGTTTAATTATCCCGTATTAATGGCTGCAGATATTTTGCTGTACGGCGCAACCTACATTCCGGTTGGTGAAGACCAAAGACAGCACATTGAGTTAACTCGAGACCTCGCCACCCGGCTCAATAATAAATTTGGTGAGCTGTTTGTCGTTCCTGAAACCTGGGAAAAACAATTAGCCTTCGCCAAAAGACATGCTGGTGTGAGAATTCGTAGCCTACGCAATCCGGACAAGAAAATGAGTAAAAGTGTTGAGGATCCGGCTGGTACTATCATGCTTAGTGACAAACCAGCCGAAGCCGCTAAGAAGGTTATGAGCGCCACGACCGATTCCATAGGGGTCATTCACGTCGATTGGACTAAACAGCCGGGGATTAGTAATCTACTACAAATTTCAGCCCTTCTCGACGAGAAGTCAATCGACGAAACAGCAAAACTATGGGAAGGTAAGACATCCTATGGTGACCTTAAGAAACGAGTTGCCGAGCAAGTAGAGGTTTTTCTAGAAAGCCTTCAAGAAAAACTCACAACCATCGATGAAACGACTGTCATAAAAAAACTCGAGCAAGATGAAGCGGTTATGCGAAAAATCGCCGATGAGACACTTTTGAAAGTTCAAAAGGCAGTTGGCCTAAGGTCATGACTTCCCCTGGGCCACATGAAGGCAGCGAACCAACCGCGTTTGATCAGCGCTGGTATGAATCGGTCACTTTTGAGAGGACCTTTAGCCAAGATCCGCATCGGATCGCTAATCTACTCAAACAATTAGTTGGCCTTGGTGCCTTCGTGCTCGATGATAGAACCTGCCCGACAACTCGCGGTGACGAGATTATTTCGAGGAATCAAAGACTCGTCGTAGCCAGACACGTTGATGGTGTCATCGCTGGCACAGACCTTGTGCTGCACGCGTGGCGCAGCGAATCCCCATTAGTGGATCCCGTACTCCTTGACCACGTTAATGAAGTTACTCGGCGCACGCCAATCGAAACATGAAAAAACTTCACGTTACTCCTGACGATGTCTCGCTCCGGCTCGATGTATTCATAGCCAAGCAAGTCCCCGAGCTTAGTCGGGCTTTTATTCATAAACTCAACGAGCAGGGCGATATCACTGTTAACAAGAAGCCTGGTAAGCCTGGTTATAAACTTCGCATAGGAGATACAGTTACACTCGATTATGATCTGGCAAGTATTGGGCAAACGCCTGACATCTCTATACCGATCATCTATGAAGATGAAGACTGTGTCGTTATAGACAAACCAATTGGCCTGCTCAGTCACAGCAAAGGTGCTTTTAATCCAGAAGCTACGGTTGCTACCTGGTTAGCCCAAAAACTAAGTCCTGGTTTTTTAGAAGATAGAGACCCGGCCGATCTAAATCAGCGGACAGGTATTGTACATCGACTAGACCGGGCGACATCTGGTGTCATGATTGGCGCCAAAACACCCGAAGCTTTAGCTTGGTTACAAAAACAGTTCTCAACTCGCCGAGTTAAAAAAACCTACCAGGCGATCGTAGGGGGCCATTTAGAGCCGGCTGCTGCCATGATTGACATGCCAATCGAACGCAATCCCAAAAAGCCGCAAACATTTCGTGTTGGAACAAATGGTAAATCTGCTACGACGATGTATAAAACACTGTCGACCAATGATCGATACAGCCTCCTGAGTCTATCTCCTCAGACTGGACGTACCCATCAACTCCGTGTTCATCTGGCACATCTTGGGCATCCAATTGTAGGCGATAGTTTTTACGGTGGTGAACCAGCAGATCGGTTATATCTGCATGCAAGCACCCTTGAGTTAACTCTGCCAAGTCACGCTCACCACAGTTTTACTTCTTCGCTGCCACCTAGCTTTAAAACCTTCATGAAACGATCCGCATGAAAACACTTATCCATTCCATCACCAGTGCAGAGGTCATGCGCTTTATTGCCGAACCAAGTCACGCACTTCTCTTAGAAGGTCCCGTAGGTGTCGGCAAGGGCAGCCTGGCCACTTATATCGGTGCGTCTTTACTCGGTCTGGATGAGGAGCGACTGGAAGGTTCTGGCTATGTGCTCAGGCTCATTCCGCAAACGAGTCACATTCCAATTGAAACCATTCGCGAACTGCAACACTTCTTGCAGCTAAAAACTCCCGGTAGAAAAGCGCTGCGACGTTTAATAATTATTGAACAAGCCGACCGGCTAACGAGGGAAGCTCAGAATGCCTTCCTGAAAATTCTTGAGGAACCACCATCTGACACTTTGATCCTATTAACCAGCGCACATACTGCCGACTTACTGCCGACCATTCGCTCTCGCGTACAACGTATTAGCGTTAAGCCGCTCGATAAAGCCACACTTATCAAACACTTTGAGGCGCTCGGTTTTTCGGAGGCTGAAATAACTAGAGCCAGTTATATTAGCGAGGGACGCGTCGGCCTTATGCAAGCCATCCTAGCTCACGAGACAACACACCCACTCGCCTTGCAGATAGAAGTAGCCAAACAACTGCTCATTGAACCCACCTTCAACCGTTTAGTTCGTGTCGATGACCTCACTAAACAAAAAACGAGCATGCCGGAGCTACTGCAGGCCCTCGCACTCGTCTGTTCAGCCGCACTTCGTCAAGCCAGCGAAAAAGACGACCTAAAGCTAGTCAAGCGTTGGCATGTTCGCCTAAAACGCCTAGCCAAGGCAGAGCAAAATTTTGAACACAGCCCGAACACCAAGTTATTCCTGACCGATCTGCTTCTTAATCTATAATTTTGTTATACTACTAAGATCATGCTCGAACTTGTGTTATTGCTGGCATTCGGACTTCTAGCTATTCGTAGCGCACAGCTCCGTGACGAGGAACTCTCAGCCTTTCCGCGCCGGATTAGCGATAAACTTGGCAAGTTATGGGATATCGCCCACCAAGGAATGCGCGAAAACCGATTTTTACGAGCCGAGAAAGCACTCCTCACCATTTTAAAAATCGATGAACGAAACGCAGCGGCCTACAACCGCCTAGGGATCTTATACGCTAAGCAAAAAGAATATAAAGATGCGATCGATTGTTTTGAGATTGCATCGAGTATCGAGGCGACTCCCTCCAGCTTGCACAACCTTGGACTCATTTATTTTGAAACTGAAAATTACGAAAAAGCCGCCATTGCTTTTGAGCAGTCACTCAAACTTGAGGATACCTTTGCGGCAAGGCACATCGCCTATGCCAAAGTCCAGGAAAAACTTGGGAACCAAAAACTAATGCTCCAAGAATTAGAAAAAGCCGTAGAACTTGAACCTAATAAAGAAACATATAATCTTCTAGCACGGGCCTATGAGGACGCGGGTATGGCAGCAGAAGCCGATCAACTAAAAGACAAACTTAAAAAACTAGTAGTCCCAGCTGGTCGACCGAAACGAGTTTTGCGCCCCCGTAAGGTTGTTATTTGACCTCTGTTTTGCTAAACTACGGCAGTTAATCTTCCGCCGACGTAGCTCAGTTGGTCAGAGCGGCTGTTTTGTAAACAGCGGGTCGTGGGTTCGAATCCCTCCGTCGGCTCCACGTAAGAAGTGGTAAAATAACTCACAGATGCAGGGGTAGTGAAGCGGTCAAACACGACTGACTGTAAATCAGTTGGCATTCGCCTTCGGGGGTTCGAATCCCTCCCCCTGCACCAAATCGTAAGCATGATAAACTTAATGCAATATGCGACAAGCAAAACTGGTTACTAAGGTTTGTCTTGTGATAGAAGCATTAGTTTTCTTGTATTTCTTGTTTATTAAAGATGTAAGCTGCCATGGTGATTGTTTTGATGGGGCAAACACAGCAATAATTTACGTACTTCCCTTGATGGTCGTCACTTCATTATTCTATATAGTGCTAAAACTCTACATTAAACGGAAGTAAGCAGCGTTACGACTTCGTTGATAATGCTGCACCATACCATACGACATTTTAGTGATTGCTCTGTGTTGATATAATGTATCTATGAAGTGTCCCGTCTGTAAGCAAACAATGAAAAAAATTCGTTGGCATATTAGCTATAATCCTGACAAGAACAATAAAGAATACGACCACACTACTTATCAATGCATCGATGACGACGTTTGGATCACCACTGAGATTCCGATTGTCAATACGAAGAACTTGCACAAATAAACCTGTTCTAAAGTAGCGGTGGTCCACTATATAAAAGCATGACTAGAAAAACACATCAGCGTCTCGTTATCATCGACTTATTCGTTTTAAGTCTCCTCCTTATCCTGATTACATTCGGTATATATTATGGTGCGAGCCATAGCAGAATTCCTTTGTTGCTTGAGATTGGCATGTTACTCTTAACCTCAGTTTTGACCATTACAGCCTTCGTTAGAGCAAAAGGGTTTGAAGACTAGGTATTAGACCAACTGATACCACGATAGTCTTATAGCTTGGTATAATGGATTGTTAATAAGGATATGCCGTTGTAGCTCAGGGGTAGAGCACCTCCATGGTAAGGAGGGGGTCTGGGGTTCAAATCCCCACAACGGCTCCAAGCGTAATCACAAGACATTTACAGATAACAGGTAATCTGTTAAAATTTCATTAAGAACTTCATTATTTTAAGGAAATCACATGGCTAAAAAAGGCGACAAACGGAAAATTATTGGACTTGTCAGTGAAGAAAGCGGCCACCGCCACTACTACACAACCAAAAACACGATGAACACACCCGATAAGCTTCGTCTCAAGAAGTATGATCCGGTTCTACGTAAGCATGTCTGGTACGCGGAGACCAAAAAGAGTCTTGGCCGTAACGAAGTTAAACCTCGTTAATAAATCTAAAATCAGTAGAGCGGATGCAAGTGTCTGGCAGGGGCACGTGGAATCGAACCACGATCTAAGGTTTTGGAGACCTTTATACTAACCGTTGTACTATGCCCCTAAACCATACAATGATAATTGATTCACTCAGACTTGTCACCCAGGGATTAATCTTTTCAAAGATAGCAAATTCTGCTATACAATAGGTACAGCTATGAACAAGATGGTACTAAGTAAGCCGACCCTTATTATGCTCTACGGATTTCCAGGCGCAGGGAAGACCCATTTTGCTCGCCAATTATCTGAAGCTATTAGTATTGCCCATGTTAATGGTGATCGTATTCGATACGAACTTTTTGATAAACCACGCTACGACAAACAGGAAAATGATGTGGTTACTCACCTCATGCAGTACATGGCCGAAGAGTTTTTGCAAGCTGGTGTCAGTGTCATATACGATACGAATGCTATGCGTCTCGGACAGCGACGTGCCCTGCGCGATGCCGCCCGTAAAGTCCATGCTCACCCTCTTTTGATTTGGTTACAGATAGACCCTGAAAGTGCTAAGGTGCGTATTTCGGGACGTGATCGTCGCAAGAGCGATGACCGATACGCTGATCCTAATGATAAAGTCGATTTCGAAGCCAATACGAAGCAAATGCAAAATCCGCACAATGAAGACTACATCGTTATTAGTGGCAAGCATACCTTTAACACGCAAAAAGGCGCTGTGCTAAAGCGGCTGTATGAGCTTGGACTTATTTCGAGTGACAGTGCCACAACAAAAGTCATCAAACCCGGTCTCGTTAACCTCGTTCCCAATGCTCAAGCTGGTCGTGTCGATATGACACGACGTAACATTGTTATTCGTTAAATATGCCCGCTAAACGGGTAGATATACCAGGTATTGGTCTCGTGTCGTTCTATAAGAGGCGCGATGCTCGGGCTCTTAAAATTACCATGGGTCACGGCAATGAATTACGTGTCACTTTACCGTCGTGGATGCCGTATCGAGCAGGACTTGAATTTGTAAAAACCAAAAAAACTTGGGTAGATCAACACAGGCGCCCACTCGCGCAGCTGGAAACCGGTATGCTCATAGGTAAGGCTCATCGACTGTATCTGCTGCCACGTAGTGTGACGACAGTCAGCAGTCGCGTCAGCGCACAGGCCATTCACATTAGTTATCCAAACGCGCAGTTACCATCTAGCCCCGACATTCAAAGTGCCGCAAAACGGGCCAGTATTCGGGCTCTGCGACAAGAAGCCACAAACCTATTGCCCATACGGCTCAAACAACTAGCAACGCAGCATGGGTTTACCTACCACTCAGTGACTATCAAGCAGTTAAAGGCTCGCTGGGGTAGTTGTAGCGCCCAAAAAGATATCGCGCTCAACCTTTTTTTGATGCAACTGACGTGGCCGCTGATTGATTATGTACTACTACATGAGCTAACGCATACGCAGGTGCTCAGTCATAATGCTGATTTTTGGGCAACATTAGAAAGCTGCCAGCCAGAAGCTAAACAACTTAGAAAAGAGTTACGAGCGTTTCAGCCAAATTTTTAGCACGAGCATAAGCAGTTTATGCCATAATACTGACATGGCTGATGTAACCCCGTCCCAACTCGGCGATTCTGGACTAGAACGTGAACGTCTTCAAAGCCTGATTAATAGCATGGCTGACGGAGTTATTGCGATCAATGAGCATAAGGTAGTTGTCATCTATAATGGTGCCGCTTTAAACATCCTCGACGTCAACAGCACAATTAGCGGTACCGCTATTAATGATGTGCTCGTACTTATTGATAAAAATAATCAGCCCGTTAACGTCGTCGAACTAATCAATCAAATAAAGACTGCCTACTCAACGCGCGATCTTCTTATCAAATACAAAGAGGGCAGCACCATTAACCTCTACTTGAGCATTGCGCCGGTCCACCTTGGCTACGGTAAGGAGGGAGCGAGAGGTTATGTACTGCTGCTTCGTGATATTACCCGGGAGAAATCGCTCGAAGAAGAACGCGATGAATTTATTAGCGTCGTGAGCCATGAACTACGCACGCCGATTGCAATCGCCGAAGGTAACATAAGTAACGCCCAGCTCATTACTGATAAAGGCGGTGATATAGCGCAGGTCAAAAACGCTCTGAAGCAGGCTTATGATCAAATAATGTTCTTATCGGGCATGATCAACGATCTAGCTACACTGTCCCGCGCCGAACGCGGTAAGCTCAATGTCGATATTGAAGATATTAACGCCCATCAGTTGATAGAAGATTTGGCCAATAACTACCGTCCACAAGCGGAGGCTAAGCATTTAGTTCTCAATACTCAAATTGACCCAACGCTCGAAATTCTCAAATCTAGCAAGCTATACGTGCGCGAAGTGCTACAAAACTTTATTACAAATGCAATTAAGTATACCGAGAAGGGCGGCGTGACCATTGGAGCCCACAGTAAAGATAGGGGCATCGCTTTTTGGGTATCAGATACTGGTATCGGTATTAGCAAGACAGATCAAGAAAAAATCTTTGATAAATTCTTTCGCTCAGAAGATTTCCGTACCCGTCAAAATAATGGGACCGGGCTTGGGCTCTACGTTACGCTTAAACTTGCTCGGTTACTACACGCTGAAATCGATGTCACGAGTGAGTTTAATAAAGGTTCAACCTTTCAGGTCTATGTACCGAATCTCTCCTAAGGTTCGACTTGACTCCCGGGGATACTCGGCGTAGTATTGACAACAGCGAACCTACAATCTGTAGGTTTTTTAATTAGGAGTAGGTTAACTAGTTATGGCCGATAGTCCGTCTAAGCCAACCAAAAAGCGACGCATTAAGCCAGTTGAGACTGTGCGTGAGCGCAATCAAAAAGTCAGTACTGCGCCTCCCAAGGCACCCCGTCGTGTCAGTGGAGTTGCGCGTCGGGTAACGCAGCCAATTAAGGCGGCGCACCAATTTGGCCAGAAAACCTATTTTATACCTATGCCAGACAATAGACTGGGACGTTTTTTGAACAAGCGTCGCTATTGGATCCCCAAGTATTTCAGAGAATCTTGGCGCGAGCTCAAAGAAGTAGCCTGGCCTGATCGAAAGCAGACCTCACAACTTAGTTTCGCCGTCTTTGTTTTTGCAATTGTCTTTGGTGTACTTGTTGCCGTCACCGACTATGGGCTAGACCGTATTTTTAAACGAATTTTATTAAAGTAGGAGCTTAATTTACATGACCAAACGATACGACACCAGCAAGCAATGGTATGCCATTCATACCTATAGTGGCTACGAAGAGAAAGTAGCAGAGTCTATCCGCCAACGCGCCGATAGCCTCGACATGAAAGATAAGATTTTTGAAGTCTTAGTACCAAAAGAAAAGATGATCGAAATTAAAAACGGTAAACGTAAGGTCGTGGAAAAGCGTATTTTTCAGGGCTACGTATTAGTCCAAATGAAACTGAGTGAAGATGCTTGGTATATCGTCCGTAACACCCCAAGCGTGACCGGCTTTGTCGGCAGTGGCACTGAACCAACACCCGTCAGCCAAGATGAGATGGAAAAAATTCAAAAGCGCATGGGTCTGGATCAGCCAAAGCACAAAATCGACTACAAAGTTGGCGAAGTCGTCAGCATCACCGATGGTCCCTTCAAAGGTTTTGATGGATCAATTAACGAAATTGATTCCCAGAAAGGCAAACTCAAAGTCCTGGTTAATATGTTTGGCCGCGAAACACCGGTTGAACTTGATAGCTTGCAGGTAAAAAGAGTCTAGAGTGACAGATCAGGGACATTCTCCTACACCCGAACCTGAACATCGACTTTGGCAAAGGAGAGACAGTATCGATCTGGTCGTGCTTATAGGCGGTGTTTTGATAGGCGCGAAAAATGCTAATATCCAGACCGAGGTTGGTGGTTTCGCAGTAGCAGCTATCGCTCTCATCGACATTGCTACGAGAAGTATATAGAGAATCGAGTAAAATAGTAGACAACAGGGGTGAAGTATAGTATCCTACGTAGGTTACGCACTCCATAGGGAGTTATTTTTATGGCAGAAAAGAAAATCACCGCAAATCTCAAGATGAAAATACCAGCAGGCAAAGCTAGCGCCGCGCCACCAGTTGGTAGTACCCTCGGTCAGTATGGCGTCAACATGATGGATTTTATTAATCCGTTTAATGAACAAACCAAGGAATTAAAAGGCACCGTTACCGCTCATATTACGATCTACGAAGATCGTTCCATGTCGTTCCGTGTTGTCAGCCAACCAACCGATGATCTCATACGCGCCAAGCTGGGCATCGATAAAGGGTCAGGCAAGCCTAACAGTGAAAAACTAGCCAAGAAACTGAGTGATCAGCAATTGACTGAAATCGCTGAGGAAAAAGCCAAAGACATGAATACTGAAGATATCCCAGCCGTTAAGAAAATGGTTGCCGGTACAGCTCGTAGCATGGGTGTTGAGATTGGTTAAATGTCCATGGACAAATTGTCAGACGTATCTTCAGGCAACTTAAGTACGACGGAACTTGTGACCAGAATGGACCGCCCGCGAGTACTCGAAGACGAGATGAGAGCCAAAGGCATCGTCCTCGGAGTCGATGGAACTGTCGATCCTGAATTATGGCAAACGGTTAAAGACCAAGCAGCAGAAGCTGCGGCCATATTAGTGCAGATGGTCACCGATCAGTATTAGTAAATAATTTTGTGGGAGAGTGTAATCCACTCGTTACCACCACGAAGGAGTCACCATGGCAGAAGTCAAGAAAACAACTAAGAAGACCGCTACTAAGACAGCAGTAAAAGCCGCCCCTAAAAAAGCAGCTGCCGTAAAAGACACGGGCGTAGAGGTAAAAGAGTCTAAGACCAAAGTCATTGCAACTACGGACGAGCCGACAGTCATAGCCAAGGCGGGCAAACGTAGTGCCAAGGCAGTCAAAGAAACCGAAGCCAAAGAAGCCAAAGAAGTTCGTAAGGCGCAGGCAAGTGAAGAGACAGCAGCTGAGAAACCTACCGTTAAAAAGACTCAGAAACCTGCTCGTTCAAAGCTAGAACGAAGTAGTAAGAAGTTTCGTAAAGTGAGTGAACTTATTGATAAGACAAAGAGCTACGAATTAAAAGATGGCCTTGAGCTTGCTATCAAAACAACGACTACTAAATTTGACGCAACCGTTGAAATGCACATAAAACTCGGTGTTGATCCACGCCAGGCCGACCAAAACGTCCGTGATACGGTGCTCTTACCGGCTGGTAGCGGTAAAACGGTCCGCATTGCTATTTTTGCAGAAGAAGCTGAAGCAGCTGACGCTAAGAAAGCAGGAGCGGATGTTATCGGTATAGAAACGATAACTAAACTACTCGACAAAGAAACGTTATCTTTTGATGTGTTGATTGCGACCCCTGCTCACATGGCAAAACTCGGTAAATACGCCCGGCTGCTTGGTCCAAGAGGGCTTATGCCAAATCCAAAGAGTGGTACCGTCACTACTGATCTGAAAAAGGCAGTATCTGAAGCTAAGGCCGGACGAGTTGAATACCGCGTCGATAGCACTGGAATTATCCATCTCGGTATCGGTAAGGTAAGTTTTGGTGCTGACAAGCTGGAACAGAACGCTACTGCCGTTTTAACAAGCCTGCGCAGCGTGAAACCAGCGTCGATCAAGGGTAATTACATCCAATCGGCTTATCTGGCTACGACCATGGGCCCAAGCATCAAGCTCAGCACTGCCGTATCAAGTTAATTCTTGTTACAATGGGCCTATGATAATTCTCGGTATGACCGGGCCGATTGGGCACGGCAAGAGTACGTTTGCAAAAGCTGTAAAAGAACTGGAGCCTTCATCGGTTCATTTTGAATCAAGTATGGTCGTAGCAGAGGTGGCTAACGCGCTGCACGCTAACCTGCAACAATTACCGGAGCGTGATGATATTGACAGCATTAACCGCTGGCTGCGTTCCTTGCCGTCTATATTACTGGAAACAGTGCATGCACGCTGCACCTTCGACCAAATCGAGTTGACCATAGACGCGATAGAGCGTCATCCTATCGAGTACGAAAAACTCTTGCTACACATTGAGAATTTACACCGCAACCCAAGTCTTGCTAGCCAAACAATCACTATCGAAAACAAGGAATCATATCGCCCACTATTGCAGTGGCTAGGAGGTTATCTCGTAAAGAAGATCGACCCAGGAATTTGGTATAAGGAAATCGTCAGACGGATTTATGAAGTCCAGGACAAGGGTTATAAAGTTTGTCTAATTGGGGGTATCCGCTTTCCAACTGATGCCGATTATGTCCGTCAAGTCGGCGGAACGATTATTAAGGTCTATCGTCCAGGACATTTACAGTATGATCTACTTGACCCAACCGAAAGAGAACGAGATAACGTAACTGCGGACACGACCATCGTCAGTAACGGGACGATTGCCGATATGACCATCTGTGCTCGCACCGTACTCGATGATATTGCCAATAATCGTTTGCAGACGACCTACTACACAGCGCTAAAGAAAAATTAAGCCTTTTTCTCGCTACGTACTCTCGACATCGCTCGATTGAGGGCATTTACCGTACGCGTAAAGCCTCTCAGGCCACCACGGTAAGCAATGTAGCGATTTTGCCAGGCAGGTTCATACTTGGCTTTAAATCGATACAATCCACTAAATGAGTAGAACCGATCACCATTTGAATAGACAAACTGTAAGGCATTGTCAACAATCGTTTTATCATCCGTGCGATTATTAAGTCCGACGAGCGGGCAAAGGCCTAGATTTAACCGACTAAAGCCTGCCGAAAGTAGGTAACGACTAAATTCAATCAGCAGGTAGTCGTTAATATTGCCGAGTGCCGATTTCGTTTGACGCAGCAGGTCATAGTTGGCTTCTGCTGGGTCAAAGCTCGGAATTTGATTAATAAACGCCTGGATGGTCCCTGCGGCATCCCGAATGACCATAACCGTGCACTGTTGCATGTACTGACGCGTGAAATAACCTAGCATAAAGCCACGCTCAGTTCGTCCAGGCAAGGTAAGCCACTCATCGGATATGTGCTGGAGGCGATCAAGTATAGCGTCATTGTGTGGCGGTGTGAGCAGTTCCGAAGTATAGCCTTGCCGCTTGAATTTGGTGTCTATGTTTCTGAAATACTTGGCGTGAGCCGTCGTATGCACGAACGTCTCAAGCGGCACGATCGCCTCTTGGCCAATTTTTTGCAATGTGTAGTCATGTGACTTATAAAAGCTCGACCATTTTGGTTCGGTGTGCACGAAAGCGGGCAGCCAATCATTGGTGCGACAGAGTTCATGGAAAGAGTTCATGAGCTGGGCAGTGGCTGTTTTCTTGCCGACTGGATCACCCACAACCAGCGCTACGCCGCGCTCCACCCGAAAGGCCAGTCCCGCCTGATTGGACGGCGTCATGAAATATTCTTTATCATGCGGCCAAATCTTAAAAAAATCTTCACTTGAACCATGAAGCTCACTAAGCAGCTCCCACAGACGCTCGCGATTGTGTGTCTGGTCACTGAAACGTGCTCTGATCGGCTGAAACAGGGCCACTGCGGCGTACACAAGGCTCATAATACTTACGAGCGATAGTGAGTATAAAAACAATCTTCCACGGTCGGTGTGTGCGACCAATGGATGGGTGGTCGTGATATTAAACTGGTCAACGGTATAGTGAGCCGCCTGGGCAAGACTTATTTCTAGATGAAAATCACGTTTATCGAGCAATAAGAAACCGAGCACACCGTAGACAAAGGTAGTTAAAAGCGCGATGGCCACAAAACGAAGCGATAAGGTAAAGTTACGGATATCACTCTTGACGGTAAACTCGTGCCGGTAATAGGTAAGGCTTCCCACGATAACCAGCGGCAAAACGATGCTACGTAAAAAGTGAGCCAGTCCAAACGAACCAATCGGATGGGCCGCGGCCATTTCGGAAATGTTGGAACCCAGCAAGAATCCATAAACAATCAACGTGATGAGCCAAGCGGCCTGCTTCCGTCGTACTAATAGGGTGGATAGGTATAGGAGGCTCATGCCAATAACGATTGTGACGCTGACACGGGCATCACTGGTCGGCAAACGTCGAAATAGCTGTAGGCGTCCTAAAATACCAAGTAGCAATAAAGCGCCGTTTGCAAAGACACCAAAAGCAACCAGCCCGAGCATAAATGGTTTATGAATACTGTTAGATAGCTTGTGTGGTTCAGACATAGTTGGGTTAATGTCTATTGTATAACGTTGTCGCCTCAGACGTCAGACAAAAAAGAAGTTGTAATATTGGACATACCTACTTGCCCTGCTGTCAAATAGTTTCGTACAATATACCTATCAGCAATCAGAGCAGTGGAGGAGAGACGCTTGAGTGTCTATAGCAATATCCAAATAAGACAGGCGATTTCAGATGGTCATATCATCTGCGTCCCGTTCCACGACAAGTATGTAGCGCACGCGAGCCTTGACGTAACACTCGGCTACTACTTCTACCGCATTGAGCGAATGAATGAACGTAACATCTATAATCCATTCGACCGGGAAGATGTTGAGCGTTATTTTGATGGACCATACAAAGCCCAGCCACACCAGGAGTGGTGCGATCAGAATGGGACGAAGCCGCTCGTTGGTATTCCGCTTGACCATCCGGTTATTGCTCTCAAGCCCGGCGAACGTATTCTTGCCCATACCCACGAATTTTTTGGAATAACCCCACCGGGCGCCTATGATTTACGAGCCCGTTCTAGCTGGGCACGGAACGGTGTTGCGGTGTGTTTCGACGCCGGTTGGGTAGATCCGGGCTATATTAACCGACTAACCCTTGAAATCTACAACCTGAACCACCGTGAGACGGTCGTTCTGCCAGTTGGGGAGAGAATTGCCCAAGCCGTCTTCCACGAGACCGGAGAAGTCGAGGGTGATTATGGCAGTGGACGTGACCAAGGTTTTAGCGGTAAGTACCAACAAGGTAACAATCTCGAAACCATTATAAAGACCTGGGCACCAGACAAGATGTTGCCGCAGGCTTACCGAGACAGCCGTAACCTCCCACCAAAAATTGAAGGGATGGCATATGACTGAACCAGCTGGCAAATACATCGTTATTGAAGGACCTGAGGGTGTCGGAAAAACAACCCAGATTATGCTGGTTGCTGCCCAGCTACAGGCAGCTGGTCTGCCGGTACGAGTATTGCGCGAGCCCGATAGTCAGAGTGACCTTACCGCCCGGAGTATTCGTCAATTAACCCAAGATCCTCGTTTTCCCATGAACACCCGGACTGAAGTGCTGCTCTATAATGCAGCCCGTTCACAGTCACTTGATGTTATTAGGCGAAGCGTCGCCCAGGGCGTTACCTGCTTGGTCGATCGTAATTATCTGACTACTCTCGCTATTCAGTACTATGGCCGTGGCGACGTGCCGGACTATGAAGTCATCAATCAGATCATTAACTTCGCTGTCGCAGGCACCGAGCCAGACCTAACAATTATTCTCGATGCCCCCGTCAACCTGAAAAAAGAACGAGCCGGGGTACGACGCACCAAAGAACGCTTCGATGATCTTGATGAATCGTTTCTAGAACGCGTCCGAGCCGGCTACCTGTGGGAAGCAAAAGAGCGCGGTCTTCCCGTTGTATTCGCCATTGAACCTGAGGAAGAAGTTTTTAAGCAAGTCTGGAAACTCGTTACTAACACGCTCGCAATTCGATCACCAAAGGCTGAGCAGATCAGCGAACCAGCCTCGATCAAAGAGATCTTGGCCGAGAAAGTGGTAGCTCAAAAAACAGAGTACGTGGTTGCAACGTCCTCAGCTCAGCCACTCGTTGAAAAAGATAAAGATGGTCGCTATAGAGTCACATCTGCCGGTAATACAGTACTTGAGCAGGCAGTAACCAATACGAAAGGTAATGTGTACTGCTTCAGTGAGCATTTTAGTCCAATAACCATTGCGGCAGCCATGGCGCGTTTAAGTCGACGGGGTGACGATATGCGTATTACCTTGCTAGATGAATTCGCCAGCTCTGGCGGCAAGGACGAGAAGCTCCTGCAACGAGTTATTACCGCGTATGGTGATGACTCGGTACAGCAGCTAGCTGGACAGCACGTAGTGGTTGAGAACGCCTCTAACCTCCTTACCAAAAAATTGGAGTGGGGACGACTCGCAGCCTACCTCGAACAATCAACACGCTACATCTACTTTGACCAAAAAGATAAAGATGGTCGCTATAAGTATTACCTACCGAAGGATTTTGATTCTGCAACCATGGATCTGTACCAAAAGACCATGGATACTATATTTGATACATACTCGGATATGGTACGGCGGCTCACCGATCACATCCAACGAGCCTCAACCGTACCAAAAGCTGAACAAGATGGTGCCTGGCGTAGCGCCACTAGGGCCCAGGCTTGTGATGCCATTCGTCCCGTCTTGCCAGTGGCAACAACGTCTACAGTCGGCATCTATGCCTCTGGTCAGGCGCTAGAGAGTCTAATTATGCACCTGCTCAGTGACACGTTACCAGAAGCTCGAGAAACTGGCGAAAAGCTACTTGAAGAGGCTCGTAAGGTTATGCCTGTCTTTTTGGAACGAGCCGACAAACCAGATCGTGGCGGAGCCTTGATCGCTTACCGAGCGAATACGACGGCCGCCGTTAAAAAACTAGCGCAGAAACATTTGCCGGCCACGCACAGCCAGCCAACTGAGGCTGTCAACCTCACGAACGTTTGGCCGCGTAACGAGTTAGATCTACTCGCTGATATGCTCTACGAGCACAGCAGCTTGCCGCTTGATGAGATAAAAAAAGAAATTGCAGACTGGCCGTATAAGCGCAAAGAGCAGGTCTTCAAGGCATATATTGGCGAACGACTGAACCGCCGCCATCGTCCTGGTCGGGCACTCGAGATCGCCCACTACAGCTGGGATCTCCTTTGTGACTACGGCATTTTCAGGGATCTTCAGCGACACCGGATGGTTGATGATATGGAGTGGCAACTCCTCACCCCACGCTACGGCTTTGATGTTCCCGAGCTAGTTGACGAAGCAGGTTTAACCGAGCAATTTGAGGCTTGTTTTGACGCCAGTCTGGAGCTATACAGTGCATTACAAGCAGCTGGCTACGAGCTTGAGGCACAGTATGCCACGCTACTTGGCCACAAGATGCGCTGGAAGGTTACCTACAATGCCCGTGAAGCTTTTCACCTTCATGAGCTACGCACGAGCCCCCAGGGACACCCAGGCTACCGCAAGTTAGTACAGATCATGCACGAAAAGCTTGGTGAGGTTCATCCGATGCTAGCTGATGCTATGAAGTTCGTGAATCAGGGAGAAGACGCTGAACTCGCACGGCTCGCAGCTGAACGATACACACAATACAAGCTCAAACAACTTGATCAATCTCAGCCTCAGGCGCAATAAGTTGAACCGCAAAATGCTCAGCTAGTCCAACGAACTCTGCATGTGTGCGACACGCAATATAATTTGCATCGTGCGATTTTTCTCCAACTGGTCTTGACCAGCCATAGATCGTCATGTCACCAAGCCCATCTGCAGCAATCGGCACGGGCCGCTCAGACAGGGATAGAACATCAGCACGAACGCCCAGCAATGACAAAAAGGCTGCTTCGACATCACGATTGTCCTCAGTCGAGCGGACAAAGTACGCATAGAATACAGTCTGCTCACCTCTTGCATATCGGTGCAGTTTATCTAACATGGCCTCCGCTCGATCTTGAGCCGATTCCTGTAATACCACGTTTTCTGTTTCATCGTATCGGGCAATATCCATAATAGCTATTCTTTACTCTTAACACTTTCTTTAAGTGACTTGTTGGCTTTCGCGATTTTCTCGGGAAGATATGAGCCACCAGATTTACGTAGACCATCAGTATAAGCTAGGTGTGAGCGAAATAAAAAGTGTCGACGCGTTGTTGCTTTGCCCAAAGCATGCATCAAATCGCCCCTCATTTGACTCAAAAAACCATCATCTGGCAGGGTAGCGGTATAAGCATCAATAAGATGAGCAATCTGACTACTTTCACTGGGCTGCAGCCCCATGCGCCGGCCCCTAGCAATTTCACGAGCAATGGCCTGAGCGCAATCATTAAAGCGTATATCTGATTCTACTTCCGGTAAGAGATGGGGGTTAGCAGTGACGACATTTTGAGCAACCTGGTAGTGTTGCTTACCAACACTTGCTATAAAACGTTCTCTTTGGCGTAGGGCTTTACGGCCAACTTCAGCTTCCCCAAGACGCATACGAACAGGGTTAACAACGTTCGCCCAGGGATGGTGTTCTTGTCGGTCAAATGAACCGAGGGTACCTTTTTCGACCAGAAATCGAGAGTGAACATGCCGTATCGGGGTAATGGTACTAACGCGCGTACCCGGAGCAGTTTCTCGAGGATCGGCACGAAGAATAATAGGGCCAGTTAATGATGCCTCTATCGGATCGACAAAATAATCGGCCCCCGTTGTAGGCGCAACCAGCAGTGCATGACCAGCCGCGAAACCTACTTCATGTCTCACCCCAGCACTTTGCAATAGTGCAGACATGGCAAACGTCAAACCAATACAATCGGCCTGACGCTCGGTTCGAGCTAAGGCAATGGCAGCATCTCCGGGGGTGTAGTGCACTTCCGCCCGAATTACTCGATGGGCAACGTCAGCAATAGCTACAAAGCGCTCTGGGTCAAGTTGCTCGTCATAGACAATACCAGCCGTTAAATCTTCCAATGCTTCGTAGTGTGGCGCAGGATCTGTATACGGTGGTCGGGTTTGTGGGGAAAAGGTAAGTTGTTTCATGTGTACTTCGTAAAAAAAATAAAATGGACTCCCTTGGTTGGAGTCCGACTTGGTTTAGTTCTTTTCTTATTTCGTCATAAATTCCAACCGCATTAGGCGCGCGTAAGCACGAGGCCGAGGAGGTGGCCAGTGCCCACTGACATAATGTAGTTAGAGCTGCTCATTACAAAAAGCAAATCTACGCCACTTCCGGCTGGTTGTCAAGTTTTCACAATTGACAGATAGCCACCTCTTGTAGTAATCTTAGGTTAAGTTACCGAAGACAGTGACAGTTCTAAACAGCTTAATATGTCACCGAGGTCAAGCAATAAACTTGTCTACTTTGTCTTTGGCTAGCCAAGGACTTTTTTATTGCGGTAACGAGCAAAAGCGGTTCACAATCAGGTCGAGGTGAGCCCGAATAAACAGGAGACGCCCAAATGGCATTAACAAAAGTAGAGAAGCAAGAACTAATCACCACAATAGGTGATCTCTTAACGACTTCCAAGCTAACGGTAGTGGCCAAATACGAGGGCACGACCGTAAAAGCGATGCAAGAATTACGTCGCCAAGCCCGTGACAGTGGCACTAAGGTGAAGGTGGTTAAAAACCGCTTGATCAAAAAGGCCCTCGAACAGCACGACGTCTTTAAAGATGTTGACACCTCCTCACTCACCGGTATGTTGGCATACGCTTTCAACCCAGACGATGAGGTGGCTCCGGCGCAAGTTTTAGCGAACTTCGCCAAAACAAATCCGAGCATCGAGTTTGTTGGCGCATTTACGCTTGATGGCAGCTTTATGTCTGCTGAAGATGTAAAGGCACTGGCTAGTTTGCCGAGCAAGGACCAGTTGCGTGGTATCTTGGTTGGTACAATCGCTGCACCGCTCAGTGGTTTTGTAAATGTATTAAGTGGTAATGTGCGCGGCGTTTTGAACGTTCTCAGTGCACGTGCCGAAGCAATTAAATAAGGAGAATACCATGGCAGATGAAGAAAAGACTGAATCAAAGAAAGAAGAAAAAGTAACAACTCCTAAAGAGTTTGAAAAACTGGTAGCTGAGCTCGACAAAATGTCAGCTCTAGAGATTAGTAAATTTGTTAAATTCCTCGAAGAGTACTGGGGCGTTAGTGCCGCTGCTCCTGCTGCAGCCGTAGCTGCTGCACCAGCTGGTGATGCTGCTCCTGCCGAAGAAGCTAAGAGCGAATACGACGTTGTCCTTAAGGATGCCGGTGCTCAAAAAGTTGCCGTCATTAAGGCCGTCAAAGACATAACGAGCCTCGGCCTCGGTGAGGCTAAAGCCCTCGTTGATGGTGCTCCAAAGACCATTCTTGAGAAGGCTAAGAAAGAAGACGCTGAGACAGCCAAGAAGACCTTGGAAGATGCTGGCGCAACCGTTGAACTAGCTTAAATAGTAGTTCGTAGACAATTGTCACCCGCACGTAGCGGGTGACTTGCGTTTAAGGGATAGTGCTTATGGCAATATCAGAACCCTCAGGTACACAAACTTTAGAAGGTGTACGCTTTGGATTTAGCTTTGATGACAACGATATAGTACGGACTTACTAGAGCTACGGATTGAGGACAGGTACATTGGACTTACTCCAACAGAGACGCAAGTACTACAACTTCTTATCGACAATGTCGGAATAGTTTTACCTAAAGACACGTTTGTGCGCCGTATTTGGGGCGAGGAGTGGATGTACAAAGATAAAATAAGCCGAGCAGGCGTAGTCCAGACGTATGTATCGTACGTTCGAAAAAAACTTGGCAAGTACAGCCACTTAGTCCAATCAAACAGGGGCTTTGGGTATGCGTTCATAGATCCAACGAGAACAGAATCCACCGTAAGCGGAAACGCAACAGGAGGCGATGAAGAAAATAGTGCCGTCTTCGCGTTTGGGTACGAAGATAGTGACACCTTGCGTAATATACCGGAGGGGCTCAACGCTGTTCGACATTCGCTCGGATATGCTGGCGTGGTGTTGAGCCAGATTCGTGATGCGGCGCCTCTCAATCCACCAGGATCAGTATTGTGGATAACGTCGGAGTTCGAAGGGCATAAAAAATATCCGGAGAACCCTAACTTTGCTGATGGTAAATTAACTTTAGATCTGAACCTGCACAACTTAACAATTGACTCTAAGACTGTAGAACTCTCACCTCTAGAATATGGGTTATTAGAACTACTTATGTCGAGACCGAACAAACTCTTTACAAAGATCGAGCTAGGCGAAATGTTGTGGCCAGACAGAGATGAGTTGCCATCGTCAAACCACATTGAAACCTACGTTTCTTATTGCCGAAAAAAACTGGGAGTATACGGCAACTTTTTACAAACGAGTAGAGGACATGGGTATTTTTTCAGTGAAAAAATCAATCCAGCCCAATAAACGGGTTGGATAATCTCGCGACTTATCCACAGCTTTGAACTTGCATCTTTGACTTCAACCTGTGTTCATGGTATTTTTGGGTGAGAGTGTGTCTAAACAAACACGAGGAGTGACGGTAGGGATGTCAGACGTACCTGAAAAACAGATCAAAAGACTGCGTAGCCTAATTCAAGAAGCAGAAACCAGTTTAGCCGCCGCTAAAGAGCTTTTAGTGAGTTTGGTTGGGGATAACCCGGAAGAAATCACTTCAGCTAAGGATGAATCGCTCGGCAAAGTTATTGAGGGTGTCTTTGATGGTCAGAACATGGTTGGATCTGACGGTAAGACGTATCCGGTGCCGGCTAACTATGCCTCTAAATCAAAGCTAGTCCAAGGTGACATCTTAAAGTTGACCATTGGTGAAGATGGTACGTTCATGTATAAGCAGATCGGCCCAATTCCCCGAAAGCAAGTGGTTGGTGCACTTGAACTTAAGGAAGGTCACTACTTCGTCAAAGTTGGGGATAAAGAATACCGAGTATTACTTGCGAGTGTAACTTACTTCAAAGCGAAGCCTGGCGATCAGGTCAGTGTGAACATCCCCGAAGATGACATCAATGCCGAGTGGGCTGCCCTAGAAGCCGCACTTTAGTCCCGAAAATGCTTCATAGCCAATAAAAACAACGCTTCTTTGCTGCGTTAGCAGCTATAATAAATAGACTATGGGGCAGGCGTTATATCGGAAATACCGATCAAAGAATCTTGATGAGGTCGTGGGGCAAGAACACATCACGACTACCCTAAAAAATGCCCTGGCAAGTGGCAAGATTAGCCATGCCTACCTTCTAACTGGCCCTAAAGGTGTTGGCAAAACCAGTGTGGCCCGTATCTTGGCCTATGCGGTTAATAAACTTCCATATGACGAAGAAGCAACTCACTTAGATATTATCGAGATTGACGCGGCCAGTAATCGCCGCATTGATGAAATCCGCGAACTTCGAGATAAGGTGCATATTGCGCCATCTAGCGCAACGTATAAGGTCTACATTATTGATGAGGTACATATGCTCACCAAAGAGGCTTTTAACGCACTCCTCAAAACCCTTGAAGAACCACCAGCCCACGTCATTTTTATCCTTGCCACCACCGAAGCCCACAAACTGCCCGAAACAATTATTAGCCGTACACAACACTTTTCGTTTAAGCCCATTGAATCCGCTCAGGTCATTGCCCATCTGAGTACGATAGCCAAGGCCGAGAAACTAGATGTCGACGATGCTGCGCTCGAGCTTATTGCCAAGCATGGCGAGGGTAGCTTTAGGGATAGTATTAGCTTACTTGATCAGGCGAGTACCATGGGCAGTCATATTGGTTTACAAGAAGTGCAGACTCTGCTCGGTATTGCCCCCGGTGAAGTTATTGATCAGTTGATAACTACCCTTCAAGATGGAACTCCTAAAAGCTTGCTCGATTTACTGACAACAATCCACGGCCAAGGCTATCAAGCACCACGTGTCGCTAGTCAATTAGCTGAAAGGCTCAGACAGGGACTTATTGAAGGGCGAACACCACTTCCGGGCGACAGAGTTACTGAACTACTGGCTCGGCTCATTGATGTGGCGGCCAGTTCGCAGCCCGAGCGTCTCCTTGAAATAATCCTGCTCGAGGAAGTCCTCGAGGCACATCCTGTACGGGCTGAGCTGTCGCAAGCTAAGGCGGCTGATCTGACTATAGATAAACCGGTTGAAACTGAGCGACTGCCGGCCACGCAAGAACCAAAAAAACCAGTGGAAAAAACCGAGACATCGCTCGAAGCAAAGCCAAAGGAAAGTAACGTAAAAGAAATGTTTGAGCTTGAAGACTGGCCAAACGTTTTGGCGCTTATAAAAAAGAAACATAATACTCTGTACGGTATTCTTCGCATGGCGCAGCCAGAACTCGCTGACCAGACCCTAACCCTTGGTTTTGAATTTGGTTTTCATCAGCGGCAGGTAAGTGAAGCAAAAAACCGGCAGATAGTAGCAGATACTATTCAAGAACTAACAAGTCTGCCCTTAAAAATCAGCTTCATTGTTATAAATAAGAAGTCAACTAAACCAACCCCACCACCCCAGAACCTGGAGACCATAAGCAATATTTTTGGGGGTGGCGAGGTGTTAGACTAGGAGCACAAGACGCTCTTTTAATAGGGCTTGAGGGAATATGGATAATAATACTGTTGTCATACCACCGCAAAATACTGACGCTGAAGCAAGTCTACTTGGTGCAATCTTAATAGATAGCGACGCCATTGTTAAGATTGCTGACAGTTTGTCGGCAGAGGATTTTTATGACCCGAAGCACCAACGCATCTACGAGGCAATCGGGCAGCTGTATGAAAAACATAGCCCGATCGATGTCTTAACTCTTTCTGATCAACTCAAGGGCACAGGTTTTTTGGAGTTTGTAGGAGGCGGCGCTTATTTAACGGAGCTCACAAACTATGTGCCAACCGCTGCCCACGTTGAACAATACGCAGATATTGTGGCTCAAAAAGCCATGCGACGACGTTTGATCAAGGCTTCTCAGGATATTGTTAATCTTAGCTACGACGAGAAGCAGGGCCTGAGAGAACTTATTGAAGAAGCTGAGAGTCGCATTTTTGATGTCAGCCAGCGGCATGTCAAACAAGACATCTCAAGCCTAGAAACAATTTTGGGTGAGAGTTTCGATCGCTTAGATGAGCTTCACAAAGATAAAGGTAAATTGCGTGGCATACCTACGGGCTTTAAAGATCTAGATAAAATCTTGGCGGGGCTCCAACGATCCGATCTGTTTGTCTTAGCCGCTCGGCCGTCAATGGGCAAGACAGCCCTAGCCCTCAATATCGCTCATAGCGTTGCTCTCAAGGCAGGTGAGCCAGTTTTGATGTTTAGCCTGGAAATGAGTAAGGAACAGCTGGTTGATCGAATGCTTGCTATGGAGTCTGGAGTCGACGCCTGGGCGCTGAGAACTGGAAACTTGAGTGACAGTGACTTTGAAAAGATTGGGCAGGCCATGGGTAGCCTCAGTGAAGCTCAGATCTATATAGATGATACCCCGAGTATTACCGTCAGTGATCTACGCACCAAAGCACGTCGCGAGGCACACCAACGTCCACTAGGACTTATTATTGTTGACTACCTGCAGCTGATGAGTGGAGGGAGTCGGTTTGGCGGTGAAGCTAATCGTGTACAAGAAATTTCCGAAATCTCGCGCGGTCTAAAAGGAATCGCCCGCGAACTCAACGTGCCACTACTTGCGCTCAGCCAGCTGAGCCGCTCGGTCGAAAGTCGAAGCCCACAGATTCCGCAGCTGGCCGACTTGCGTGAATCAGGGTCAATCGAGCAGGACGCCGACGTCGTAGCATTCATATACCGTGAAGATTATTACAATCCCGAAACTGAACGTAAAAACATGACAGACGTACTTATTAAAAAACACCGTAATGGTCCGACCGGTGGCGTAGAGCTCTACTTCGACCGGGAAAAACAGCGTTTCCGCAGTCTTGACTCAAAACACTCCCAACCCTTCAGTGAGTAAGCGCTAAACAACTAATGCTATACTTAAAATCAAGCTTATGTATTCGACAAAACGCTTACGTCTGTTGTTGATTCGTCTGTCGTGGCCAATTTTTTATAGTGTCTTGGCTGCGCTTGTTGTTGGTTTTTTACTCTTCTTCAGGCTACCGAGTTTAGTACCCGGTTTTAGCGCATCTGAAGTAGCCGTCAGGGCAAGTGCGTTTTCTGTTCACACCATCATTAAAAATCCGTTGAACGCACCATATAAAGCTGCTCTTTTATGTCTGCTTAAATTACACCACCACGGTGCACTTGCCATGCGTGGCATTAGTGCACTGATCGGCGTTTTGATTGTCGCGCTCTTTTACTACGTTCTGAGCCATTGGTACACCAGACGTGTCGCTCTTCTCGGCAGTGCGCTACTTGTTTCCTCGAGCTGGTTCCTGCATTACGCTCGCTTAGCCGATCCAGGCATTTTATATGGGTTGCCAGTTATCGCTCTCGCCTATGGTACCTGGCTGCGCATTACAAAAAGATCTGGACTTGCACTCTTTGTCGGAGCTGCTCTAATGGCTTTACTTATGTATATACCCGGTCTTGTCTGCTTATTGGTTGCTGGAGGAGTGTGGCAAAGCCGAGCACTCTATCAACACTTAAAGCGTCAACCCTTACTCGGCGTCTTGGCCTTTCTGTTTGGGTTCACGCTACTCCTACCGCTCGGCTATGGTCTATTGCTACACCCCTCATTGCTGAGAACATTCGTAGGCTTGCCGGCCCATACCTGGCCAACGCCTTTAAGCATCTTGAAAAATATTGGCTCATTGCCATACCAGTTTATTATTAGGGGCCACGTTAACCCGGTTGTTAATCTGTCCAATCTGCCAATTTTGGATATCTTCACACTTGCGATGGCCAGCCTTGGTGTCTATGCCTTCTATTTTCAACGCAGACTTCACCGAGCCCAATTACTGTTTGGCGCGAGTATCGTGGGGATAGTGTTGGTGGCGCTTGGTGGACCGGTGACGACCGTGATCTTGCTGCCTTTTGTCTATATATTTGCGGCGGGTGGTATGAGCCTCATGCTTCAGCAATGGTTTACGGTTTTCCCCCGGAATCCATTGGCAGCGATTATTGCCACAACGCTTTTAAGCATCGCGGTTGTAATTACCGGTTTCTACCACGTGAATCGATATTTTATCGCCTGGCCAAACGCCCCAGCCACTAAACAGACTTTCTACCAAAAACCGTGACTTCTTTTGTTACAATAGTGGAGTAATAGGCAAGGAGTTTTTCTATGAGTCGGTTTGACCAAGCAAAAATGCTGATGAAGATTAAGAAAGTTCAAAAAGAATTGCAAAAACAAGTGATTGAAGTAGAAGCAGGAGACGGCGCCGTTCGCGTCGAGATCACCGGTGAACAGAAAATCAAAAAAATTCACATTGATCCCGAATATGTCGACACTGATGACATTGGAACGCTTGAACGATGGATTGAAGATGCCGTCAAGGATGCTATTAACCAAAGTCAAAAAGTTGCCGCTGAAAAAATGCAGCCGTTTATGAGTGCCCTCGGCGACCTAGGCCTTTAGTCCTCTATGCAGCTACTACCACCTGCCTTAACCGATCTGATTGAGGCCCTTGGCTCTCTGCCTGGTGTTGGACCTCGGACAGCCGAGCGCTATGCTTACTTCCTCCTTAGGACTGATCCACAAACGGCCAACAAACTGAGCGGTGTTGTGGCCAAGCTGCATGACAACATTGGCTATTGCCAAAAGACCTTTGCGCTCGTTGAAAAAGGTCAAACGCTGTCACCGCTCTACACCAGTCCAGCCAGAAATAAAAAGATCGTTGCGGTCGTCGCTGAACCGTTCGATATTCTCGCGCTTGAAAAGACGAATCAATTCCATGGTACCTATCACGTACTTGGCGGTCTCGTCTCACCAATTGATAACGTTGGACCAGAACAACTTCACATAAAAGAGCTCATAAAACGTATCGATGAAGACAAGGTTGAGGAAATTATTCTTGCCACTAACGCCAGTGTTGAGGGAGAGTCTACCGCTCTCTACATCCAGCAACAACTCGGCGATCGTAAGGTTAGACTTACCCGACTTGCTCGTGGGCTACCAATCGGCGTAGATCTTGAATATGCTGATCAAATTACCCTCAGTCGAGCCCTAGAGGGTAGGCAACTACTTTAACTCAGTTACAGACACACATTTACCAATCAACTGCTTACATGAGAGAATACTAGCAATGACAACGTACAAGGACGCCGATAATATAAAAGCTTTGCTCAAAGATGCCAAGCAAGCAGTCATCATTCAGGCCGATAACCCGGATGGTGATAGTTTAGCGAGCGCGCTATCACTTGAACAGATTCTGGGCGACCTTGACATCGAACCACATCTTTACTGTGGCGTTGACGTACCAGACTATTTAAAACACCTGCCTGGTTGGGACCACGTCACAAAAGAGATGCCCTCAAGTTTTGATCTGAGTATTATTGTTGATACGAGTGCGTTATCGCTATTGCAAAAACTGCAGACCAGCCATTACCGTAACTGGGTAGCCTCCAAGCCAGTCATCGTTCTCGATCACCACAGTGATGTGGTCTGTGATATTCCATACGCGACCGTCGTCATTAATGCCAACGAAGCAGTCGCGACCGGCGAGTTAATCTATTATCTATCCAAGCAGCTCAACTGGCCGCTTAACCTTGCTGCTAAGACTTTCGTTGCGGCATCGATTCTGGCCGATTCATTGGGCCTGACTAGCGAAGGCACAACCGCTGGCACCTACCGTATTATGGCCGACCTCATCGATTCGGGCGTAGATCGACCGGGACTAGAAGAGGCTCGCCGTGCGCTTACTAAAATGCCTGCCAGTATTTTCCGCTACAAAGCGGAGCTGATTAAACGAACGGAGCTTTTGGCCGACGGTCAGATCGCACTCGTTAGTATCCCGCATGATGAGCTGATGGAATATAGTCCACTCTATAACCCCGCTCCGCTCATTCAAAACGATATGCTCCAAACTGAAGGAGTGAGAGTTGCCATTGTCCTCAAACACTATAAAGATGGTAAAGTGACTGGCTCGATTCGTTGTGGCTTTAATACAAAAATCGCTGCCGATCTCGCAAAGCACTTTGGTGGTGGTGGTCACATTTATGCCAGCGGTTTTAAGCTAGAAAATGGCAAACCATTTAACGAAATAAAATCAGAGTGTATTCGCCTAGCTACTGAACTTCTAAATAAAGGCTAGTAAGGACACTGCTCCCATGAAACTCTACAATACATTGACTCGAACTGAAGAAATAGTAAAACCAATCGATCCACCCACGGTAACGGTTTATACCTGCGGTCCAACTGTCTATGACTATCCCCACATTGGTAATTGGTTTACTTTCGTTCGCTACGATATTTTGATACGAGCCCTCAAGGCAGCTGGCTATAAGCCAGACTGGGTTATGAATATAACTGATGTTGGGCACCTTACCAGTGACGAGGATGAGGGTGAGGACAAGCTTGAAAAAGGTGCCAAACGCGAAGGAAAGACAGCCTGGCAAGTAGCTGAAAAATACACGACGTACTTTGTTGAATCACTCAACCGACTGCACATGCTTCATCCTGATGAGCTGCCACGAGCGACTGAACATATTAAAGAGCAGATTGATCTTATAAAGGATCTGGAGGCTAAGGGCTACACCTATCAAACCAGTGACGGCATCTACTACAATACTTTGAAGTTTCCTGACTACGGTAAGCTAGCCCGACTCGATATTGCCCATCTAAAAGCTGGGGCTCGAGTCAACCTGAACCCGGAGAAAAAACAGCCTACTGACTTTGCGCTTTGGAAGTTTTCGCCAAAGGATACCAAGCGCGATATGGAATGGGACAGTCCGTGGGGAAAAGGCTTCCCCGGTTGGCACGTCGAGTGCTCAGCTATGGCTATAAAATATCTCGGTAAAACGCTTGATATTCACTCAGGTGGCATAGATCACATCCCCGTACATCATACGAACGAGATTGCCCAGAGCGAGGCCGTCACCGGCAACCCCTTTGCGCATATTTGGGTACACATGAACCACATAACCAGTGCGGCAACGAAAATATCTAAAAGCCTCGGCAATACTATCACTCTAGAAGACATAGAGAAGAAAAACATACCTCTTGAGGCCCTGCGCCTGCTCATTCTCGAGTCACACTACCGTACCCAAGCTGAGTTTAGCTGGGAAAATCTGGAAGCCGCTCATACGAGATTAAAGGATATTGAGACGATGGCAGATCGAAAGTGGCAATCTCGTCCAGATGGTGGCGTCGATGAGTCGGTTATCGAACAAGCCCAGTCTAGTATCAAAGAAGCGCTGCTTGATGACCTTAACACACCTCGAGCCTTAGCGCTTCTGAGTGGTTTTATGAGCCAGCTGGAGACAGAAGGGCTTGCGCACCGCGATAAGCATCACTTTGAGACTTTCTTGAAGAAACTCGATGACTGGTTTGGGTTTCAAGTGGTAGAGCGAGATGATATTACTAAGGAGCAGAAGCAGCTGATCGCTGATCGAGCAGTTGCTCGAAATGAAAAGGATTGGCCGAAAGCCGATGAGCTAAGAGCAAAACTTGAAAAGCAAGGACTATCCGTCGAAGATACGGCCACTGGCTCTATGTGGCGTCGATTATAGCTTGCTCTTCTTTCGGCTGCAATAAATGACGACTCTCGAGATAATCGAGAATAACAATTCTCAGACAGCCGGCTAAAGGTATAGCGAGTAGTCCGCCCAATAAGCCACTGAGGTTAACGCCAACGATTACCGCTCCAAAGACTAGCAGTGGTGACATATTGGTACTATTGGCTTGGATCTTGGGTTGTAGGGCATAGTTTTCAATTTGCTGATAGGTAATATAGTAGGACAGGATAATAAGGGCTGACCAGGGCGAGTGAAATAAAGCTACCGTACTGACGATAATGGCACCGATCGTGTGTCCCACCAGTGGAATCAGTCCGCAAATAAATACCACTACAACCAGGGCGATTGGATAACTGACGTGCAGCAGAACAAGCGGGATTGAAACAAACATAGCTGCCAGTGCCGCTAGGATAATTTGGCCGTTCACATAGCCTTTAACTACCCGGTACATGTCATGGGCAATTTTATGTGCCCGCTTTTCTTTGTCGTCCGGAATTAGACGATCGGCGAATGACAACCAGCGAGGTCCCTCAATGAGCATCATGAAGGTGAGCACAAGAACAGTTAAGGCTGAGAAGATATTGCTGCCAATTCGCTTGGTTGTGCCAAGCAAGGAGCCGCCGAGATCTTTGCTACGGAAAGACAATTCGCTTGAGAAGCGGTTAACTTGGGACTGTAAATGATAATGGCGAATAAACTTACCCAGTGTAGAGTCTTGATTGCGTACGTCTTCAACCAGCGCCGGCGCAGCCTTTATAAACGTATTAGTCTGGCGTACCAGCGGCGGCACAATACTAGCAATAAAGCCCAGCAGCAATAAGACAATCACGATAAATGAGATGGTGGTTGCAAGTGTCCGACGGTCTTTCTTGCCCGGCAGTAATTGGCTCAACCAATGAACAGGCGCATTGAGCGCGATGGCTAAGAAAAGCGCAATAAAGATAAGAAGCAACGCATGCGAAGCTTTCCGTGCCATCATGACTAGAATAAGAGCACCGAGTATGAGCAGAAGAATGCGAGCAATAGTCCGGTTAGAAACAGTTACTTCGACGGCATTTTTTTTGTTTCTGAGAAATTGAAGCATGGCCCCATTATCTCACGCTACGGCGTTCTTGCAACGCCTCTTTGTAAACCGTAAGTATTTTCGGCCCAACAATACGAACATCAAAGTCTTGGACGTGGCTTGCTTGCCACTGCCTCATCTGGTGGCGCAGGTCAGTATTGGTTAGATAGGTGCGTATTCGATTACTAAACGCGGTTGCATCTTTCGGTGGAAAAAGTAAATCTGGTTGCTCACCGAGAACTGCACGGTAGCCTATATTGTCACCCGCCAGCACTACCTCAGCTCCAGCCGCCATAGCCTCAAGCAGCACGATGCCAAAGCTTTCGCCACCGGTCGAAGGGAATACTGCGATGGTTGCCGAAGCGAGGAATTCTACTTTATTTGGCTCACTCACAAAACCCTCAAAGCGAACTACCGATCCTAAATGATATTTTCTAACGTACTCTTTTAGTTTTTTCTCTAAAGGTCCAGTGCCACCAATAATCACCTCAACGCCGCGGAGATGACCATCAAGATTGAGCTGCCGAAGCGCTTCAAGTAAGTATAAACAGCCTTTTCGCTCAACCAATCGTCCAAGAAAAACAATGCGCTGCTTATCACTAGTGGCTATATTTTTGCTGCCCATCTTAAACCGCTGCAGATTAACGACATTTGGGAGCACCTGGCTGTTTAGTTTGTAGTAACGCTTGGCAAAGTCTTGAGCGGCAGCTGAAACACTAATAAGCCTGTCGATTCTTCTACTATTCGTCTTCGTTAACATGCTCAGCCCTCGGTTGCCAATTCTACCAATTGATGAAAAGGGAACGATATGGAAGGTGCCAACGACTGCAGTATCGGGTGATAACGCATTGATGACTCGACCTGCGAGCAGTGGCGAGAAAGGTACCTGCACGTGCACAACATCGAATTGTTCGCGGTTAATAAGTGCGCGAATGGCTGACCTACGAGCAGGTAGGGGTGAGCTTAGCCTATTACCACTAAATCGCGACGATACATTTTTTGACAGTGAATAAAGTTGTTTGATGTCGGTTCGTTTGGTCTGTCCGGCTAAATAATGCACGTCGTGACCTTGGCTGCTTAGCCAGCTACCGAGTGTGAGGACATATTGCTGAACACCATCTGGTCGATCCAGACTATCATCGAGCAAAAGTCCAATTTTCATGACGAAGTCTTGCTCACGGCCTCAAGGTAGAGTTTCTCGTACTGTTCGGCTACCCGCGGATACGCAAATTGTTTCACATACTGTTTAGCCCAAGCCTGCCATAGATCACCAAGAGCTGGGTCATGCAAAAAGAGTTCGAGGCGGCGGGTAAAGTCATCGGTATCTTTGGGGTTAACCAGTGAAAGAAGACCACGATCTTTGAGTACCGATCGATAGCCAAGGTTGTCACCAGCCACGATCAACGTACCGCTAGCCATTGCCTCAAGCAACACGATGCCAAAGCTCTCACCAAATGGGGCAGGCGAACAAAAAATATCCGCTTCGCTCATGAGCCGCCGTTTACGATCATCACCGACAAATCCTAGGAAACTAACGCGCGGAATGTGTTGCAGACGCACCAAGTTTTCCAGATTTCTTCGTTGCGGGCCATCGCCAACAATGATCAGCTTAGTCGAATCATCGGTTTGGCTGAGCTGAGCAAAAGCCTGAAGAAGATACTTCACACCCTTTCGTTTTTCGAGTCGGCCAACATATAGTATTTGCCGAGTGCCTGTTTTTTGCGGGGCAGCTGGACGGTAGGCATTCAGATCAACGCCGTTCGGGATAATAGTAATGGGTTGAGCAGTCAGGCTGTGAATATAATCTGCTGCCGTTTCAGAGACTGCAGTTAAGCTGCTGAGATACTTCAGTACTGACCGGGTGTAGGGCGTAATAACTTTTTCGATGGTTCGACTCATGACCGAGTCTGGCAACTTTGCGTGAAAGGTAGCGACATTGACCGCCTGGGATCGACTCAATAGTTGGCGACTCATAATCGGTACCCACGGTTCATGGAAGTGCAGCACATCAAACTGCTCTCGTTCCAACATACTGTCAATCTCGTCTACGTTTAGACTCACAGACACTTCGGCAGAAGTATGAAACGGGGAACGCACTTTAGCAGCGGTACCAACGAAAATGATATGGTCAGCTTGACGGGTTTTGTTGCGTCTCAGAAGTGGGGTAATAATACGCGCCGTATGTCCTTTTTGTTCAAGTTGCTCGCACAGCGCTAAAACGACTTCTTGAACGCCACCACTACGGGCAATATCATATGGGCAAACCAGGCCTATCTTCACGCGTCTAAGTATACTACGAGCTCTTCAGTAATGAGCGTATCTTGCGGGGGAAAAACGGCGCAACATCTTTGGCTGTTGCAATCACCGTCTGAGAGTGACCGTTCATGTTAGACTTGGCGCCATCAAAATCACTGTAGATTATTCGCATGTGCTGCTCAACAATATGGTTATCTAGGAAATGATCCGAATCAACATAGATATGGTGGACAGGCAAATTAACCTGTTGCTTACATAAATCTAACGTCAACATAGTGATACCAATATCCATGTGCGTTCGGATGTCGTTCTTCTGCCAAAGCAAAATTTCAAAGTTAATACGACGATCACGTTCGGCAGAATCAGCGTCTTTGAGTTTTACGTGCTTGTCAGCAAAGTGACGATAGGTTGCCCGTATAATAAATGGCCGTAATAAAAACTGGCGCAGTAGCCAAGCTGGCAAACGATTTGAGAATACGGTCGCACCATAGCGAAGCAAGTAGTAGTCCCGACGTTTAAAGTTAAAGTCATCTTTATGGACAAAGCCAACGACGCTGACGAGTAAATCAACTCGTTCTACAAGCTCGGGATATTTTTGTAGCATACGAGTTACCACCGAAAAACCAACCGATAAGCCGAAGATAGTGACTCGGCGACGCTTATAACGAAGCTTGATAAAGGCAGCTAGATAATCGGCCAGATTATCAATCGATGGTTTCATGCCCAATTTGTAGAAACTCTCCATACCGCCAAGACCTGGCAAGTCTGGCATTGTAACCGCACCGTAGCGGCTTAAGAACTCAACAAAACCAAACATTCTCTCCAGGCTAGCGTGGTGCCCATAAATGAAGAGGATTTCCCGCGAACGACCTTTTGGGGCCGGCACTCGCAACATGCGGCCTTGGAGCCCATTCATATAGAGCGGTTCAATGTAATCCTCGAGGTTTAGTGGTTTTGTATTGGCCATAATATGTACAGTGAATGTACTCTAAATTATCTCTTAAGGCAACATATCTGGCACATTTTGCAAATGCCTCTATAATAGCTAGGTATGAGTCGCCCCCACGTCTACACAATCGTCGCTCTCATATTGGCAGTGAGCATTGGTGCATTAGTTTACGTCTTTAAATCACCGAGTCCATTACATATCACTAGCTCGTCTAATAAATCATCTAGCGGCTCAAAGACAGCCAACCCAAATAATCAAACGCAAACCAGTAGCTTTAACAAAAACCAGTACTCCCTCAGCGACCCGACCAGTCAATGGGTGGTCGTAAACAAGACAAGGCCGCTTAGTCCGGTAAGTTATGCGCCATCCAGCTTAGTTGTGCCGACTATCCCGCTGCGATTATCTGGCTCGCAGGGAGAAATGCACGTAAGCAGTGTTATGGCGCCAGCACTCGAGCAAATGGTCAGCGATGCGAAGACGCAGAACATACTATTTGATTTGCAGAGCGGCTATCGTTCATATGGCTTGCAGGTCAGCGTCTATGGCAATGAGGTCAGTAGCCATGGACAAGCAATCGCAGACCAGGAGAGTGCTCGGCCGGGCTACAGCGAACATCAAACTGGGCTGGCTGCCGATCTAGGAACTGTCAGTGGTCAATGTGAAGTCGCCCAGTGCTTTGCCACCACGCCCGAGGGGATCTGGCTGGCAGCAAACGCCTATCGCTACGGCTTTATTATTCGTTACCCATCTGGTAAGACTAACGTTACCGGCTATGAGTATGAACCGTGGCACGTCCGCTACGTTGGCGTAGCGCTCGCTACGCAGATGCATCAAACTGGGGCGCAAACCCTAGAAGAGTTCTTTGGTCTGCCTGCCGCACCTACCTATTTGTAGAGGGATGGAAGATTCGTTCAACTCGCCATATGCGCGATGGCTTATTTAGACTCTGTCCGAGAACAACAGGCACGCTGTATCGGCCGCTCGGTGTTTGAACGCCGATTGTCCCTGCGGCGCTCGCTGTTTGGGCGGGGGCTGAAATGCTAAGCAAACCACGACTCAGTCTGTACTGGCTGCCGCGCCAACCAAAAACTGTTAAGTCTTTTGCCGCTACGGCGGAAATACTGCCTCCCCATGGAATGGTATACGTAGCGATAGACTGTCCGGCTCGAGCAACTGTCGTCATACCAAAACCGTTTTGTGTGCTCGTAAGCAGAGGCAGGGCACTGTCAAAGGCCATGCCAAGGCTTGATGCTCCCATGATGGCTCCTACGATTGTGACCGTGTGACCGCCCGGATAAGACTGATTGGCAGCGAACAGGAAACAGCCACCCGCTTGGTCGGTATTTCCGGTTTTGACACCAACAATACCGGACTGGCCGAGCAGGGTATTAACATTTTTAACGGTGCCGGCAGTCGGGATATCTGCCTGGCTCTGTCCGACGATTTCGGCTAGGACTGAGTTTTGCATGGCAGTTTCTCCAAGCAGCACGAGATCATGTGCCGTACTCACGCTACTAGGTGAAAAACCACTCGCATCAGCTACGGCTGTATGGGCGAGGCCGAAGCCTTTTATTAGATTATTAGCTGAAGTCAGATACGTCGCTAGTGAACCATACACCCAAGTCGCCAGACTATCGGCCATATTATTAGCCGAGGGCAATAACATTGCCTGCAGCGCCTGGTACTCACTAATTTGCTCACCGGCCACTACCGGCACCACTGAACCACCTTGTGCGACATATCTTTGGTAGAGTGCTACGTCATTCGCGGTCAGTGTTAGCTCTGGGCCTTGTTGCCCCAGTGTTAGAGGGTATTGGTGAAGCACGGCAAGTGCCGTAATAACTTTTGTGATGCTCGCCATTGGCAGAGGCGAGGTTGAGCCACTACTCGCTAGCACTCCATACCCTTCAGCACCAACGGCTGATTGGCCATAGTTGGGCCATGCTAGTTTTACCGTTTGTCCGGGCACAACTTGCGTACCACTGCTACCAGACAACCGAGGCAGTGGGCGGCTATAGGCGTAACTACCGAATGCCACGAAAATGATAAGGATGAAGACAACCAGTACGTTCACAAGACGCCACGCACGTCGTCGCAATCTACGCTCACTTACTTGTGCCCTCGGCTCAATCACCCTCATCGTTACCCCCTAGTATAGCGGGTGGGGCACGTTCCAGCCATAATGCTTGTGCATAAACCCTTGACAGGCGCTAATACCAGGAGTAGACCTATACTATAAGTTTGTAAATTACACAAAAAGAGGAATCAAATGACAGTTACCGAGGTAGCGCCACTTCCAGCCGGTATAGTGCAATTGGGTGACATTGAGTTAGGTAATGAAGCTGCCTTTCATCTTGATCCAGCTCGACACGTAGGCATAGAAGAAGTCAGCGAATTCTTTAAAGAGCACTGCGCTGATCCAACTCGACCAACACCAATCTCACTCGACCGGGTTGGGCTAGCATATTTAAGCCGTGAATTGGTTTCCCGCAAAGGACTATCATATATTGACTTAAAAATCATCCCAGCAGCACGGGCGCTGGAAAGGGGCTTACCACGAAGACAACTAAGTGTTTACGAAACCCAGAACGGGGAAGAGTTTGGGTTTGATCGATTTTATGGTGGACTATATCTAGCGAGCGAGGTGCGCAAACAGAACAGACACGTTCTCCCTTTGGGTATTGATAACTACTACACGTTTTATGCATCTCTCGCCCGCCGTAGAGCACAGTAAGCATTGAGCTAATCAACTAAGTAGGCTAAAATCTAATCTGTTCTATTGGGGAGTCGTCTAGTGGTAGGACACCGGGTTTTGGTCCCGGCAGCAGGGGTTCGAGTCCCTTCTCCCCAGCCAGCTTACAGACGTCAAGTCTACAGATTGAACTCTAGACTTTTTTAGTACTAAAAAGTTCGAATCGCCTCTCACTTATTGTACAGTTTGCAAATTTTACTTATTGAGCTCATGCTAATAGTAATAATGTAATTGAGTTAGATATGGCGCAAAAAATAACAAATGTAAAACTTAGAAAACTAAACTTGACTGCTGCTGGACTACACTTTGCTCAGGGCATAGTAGTGCTTTTGATTAGCAAGAGCTTTTCTGTACCGATCACTGGCACTTATTTAAAGTTCGATAAAGCTACACAACATTTGTATCCTGCTGTTAAGACATTGTTTAACGTTCAGCTATCGTGGCTGATCGTGGCGTTCTTTTTCCTATCAGCGTTTTTTCATCTACTCATTGCAACTACCTATAATAGACGCTATAACCGCAACTTGAAGTTGGGTATCAATAAAGCCCGCTGGGTAGAGTACTCCCTGTCAGCTAGCATTATGATGGTGGCTATAGGTTTACTTGTTGGCATCTATGACGCCAGTAGTCTTCTCATGATCTTTGCTCTTATATCTATCATGAATCTAATGGGTCTAGTCATGGAAGTTCATAATCAGACTACTCAGAGAACTAATTGGTTAACTTACTTTATCGGTTGCTGGGCAGGATTAGTGCCTTGGCTAGCTGTAGCCGGCTACCTAGCCTTGGCGGCTCATATGGGGAGTGGAGCTCCAGCATTCGTTTACTGGATATTTGTATCTATATTCTTATTCTTCAGTTGTTTTGCTGTAAATATGGTTTTGCAATACAAAAAGGTTGGTCCTTGGAAAAATTACCTCTACGGCGAACGAGTCTACATCATCCTGAGTCTGGTTGCTAAGTCACTACTTGCTTGGCAGGTGTTTGCGGGAACATTACGACCGTAGCCAGGAGCAAGCTGTAAGCTAAGATAGGGCGAATCCTAAAACGGGACGATAACATATTAAGGCTAGTTCGAATCGCATCTCCCCAGCCAGAACGAACAACCCAACCAATTCTCTAACGAAAATGTCGATCACCGTTGACGCGTAGTCGGCGCCGTATTAGTGCCGTCGCTTGCGGCTATAAACGCTGTAGAGTGCAAAAACGACTAGATGTGTGGTTTTGCTAATGATTGCAAGTTGGTATTGGAACCCATATATTCTATATAATGACTAACCCTAGCGTAGGCCCAGTTGGCCGGGAAATTACAGTCTGCCCCGAACTCAGAGACAGAATCTTTGAACATCTGCCCTCACAAGTAAGGCGGTCATTTATTGCGGTCGAGGTTAAATTCTGGCCAAATAATCATGGAGAGATGGAACTAACCTTAAAATATGAACCGGACGATAGGATTTTAGACATAGAAGCTCAAGAAGGAATATACGGTCCCCACGATAGACTTACTGGGCATATCGTTAAGGGTTGTGAGTTAGACCCAGAAACTGCCGAGATACGCGACTACAGTGAAAATATAGTAGTCATGGGTGACGTTGAGGCTGCTGATGACTCATTTGTCCAAGCTGAAAAGGAAGCTAAGCGTTTTGACGCAGATAAACTAGGCTTCTTCATGCGACTTTTTGAATCTTTATAGATTAAAGACTTTGGGGAGAGGTTTATTCATGCTCGAATCCTTAACGGCCAGCCATAAAGAACAGAATCTATTTCCATCAAAGCTCATAGCTCCTTATTTTTATCTATCTGCCTAATTTCTTAGTAAGATAACACCGTCTTTGGCGCCAATAGAAGGCAAGGTAGCCCCGACGCTTGAACCGTCGTTGACTGATCGATCCTGGACACCGTTAATGTGTCGGTACCCCAAACTACCAGCACCAGAGAGTGGAATACTGCTTTGGGCATACGCTGAGTCATTCAAGACAACAATGCCGTTATCGTATTCACGGGTAATAATTCCATCTGTTCCTTGAAATACGCTTAGCCCATCAAACCAGTAATCACCAATTTCTGCACCCAACTGAATGGAAAGAATTGCATTAGCGTGAGATATGGTCGATGTGGGAGCCATATCCAAAGTGTATTGGCGCCATGTTTTGCCTAGTTTAAAGGTTTGTACAGATGCTCCGGCCAATTTAATCGTGACTTCGTGAACGCCATCGGTCTGAAGTGTACTATCGGCCTTTGCCCAAAAAGTCACCGTATAATCAGCGGTCTTGCTAAGGCCAGCAGAAAGCTGAGTATTCAAGTTGATAGCTGAGGGGTTTGTAGGATCCGGACTTATGCCAGTCACTGAGGCTTTCATTGAAGCGCTACCCGAATTCGGTGCGCCCGAAGAAGTATCACGACTTAGGCCGGCTGCATTGGGTGAAACGAGTGGAGATGGATTAAGGGCCCACCCAGAAGTATCGGTCTCAAAATCTCCATTACTGACTAGGTCCGCTGAGGTGTATCGAGCTGGAAGTCTAATCTCTGGACCTTTGGGTTGGCCTAGATAACCTGGATGAAGGCCTGTTGTTGCCGTATTAGTAATGCCGTCCTCATCCCAGCCCGTCAGGTCCGAAAAGCCAGCCTCATCAGCATATGCATGAAAACTCCCCGTGACAAGTGAGGCCGCTAAACCGTAACGATTGCTACCATTACGACACACAGGCACATTAATGGAATCGACACCGGCATTTGCGCAACCCGTCGCACCAAGCAGACCCGGATAATTAATAGTGTCGTCTTTAGTAAAGGCGTATGACATTTGAGGTGACTGAGAATTATCTAAAAAGTATTGAAGATCAGCTAGAGCCGCCGACGAAGTCGGGTAATTATCAAAAGGCGGGAAACTTTCAAACTCTGCACCATTGGCATCACCTATTGCCCTGAAGCCATCATCACCCATAACTATTTTGGGTGAGCTCCCAGTTGTGTTGTATTTCTTCAACCCTTCTTTAACATTATGAATAAATGCTTCATAACCCAGGCCATAAGAGTTAATTTGACTACTTGATCCAAGATTATCATCACAGTAATCAATAACGCCATCACCGTTACAATCAAAATTCTTTATGTTGCCATTAAAATTTTGGCCGTGTGGTAGCCAGCTGGCCACGTCAAACTCCATGCCATCCAAAGTGGGGTTAGTGCACGTTCCGGATCCTCCACCTGGACAATTAGTATCGGCCGCAAACCCGTTCACAAAAAAATCTGCCAACCATTGATTAGCCCGTTCACCATTGGCTGGATTGGCTGGTGCCGTATCGGATATATTGTAAGCAAAATGAATGCCATTTGCATTAGTATAAGAAGCTGTTGTTGAAGAGTCTGCTAAAGCTGCGACATAAGGAAGAGTGGTGAATGTTGCTCCATTCCCGGCAGTTGGATAAACGCCTTTTAACGATGAATCACAGGATATTAAAGGACATTCGACATTACGAACAACATGGAGGGTCGAATTCGCCGAGTCAACACTTACTACATAGATATACTCAGCATTACCATAGGGATCGGTCACTCCTTGTCCGATAGTGGTAGATTCATACATGAGTGCGTAATCTCCAGCGGTAAAGCGGTCTGGATGAGCCACGGTTATCGCAGTAGCTGAGGCCACAGGCGGCGAGGAACCAGTCACGCGATCTCTGTTCATCATTAAGTAGTAACCTGGCCAGGTGTTCGGCACGTTCTTTGGCGTCAGACCTTCTGCGTTTTCGTAATTTATCACGAGCGTGTTGGGGTAGAGTCGCTTGAACTGCTCGGCATTATCGTGATCGCAACTACCGTAATTGTCGGCCGTTACCTCAGTGTATTTATCTAAATTATCAGCTTGAATAGCTGCTTTGAACGCGTCGTCAGTCATATTACAGGTAATGTTAGCTTCGTTATTAAGCATGCGATAACTCATCGTGCGCGGATAATCAAAGCTATATCCACCACCGAACTTCACGCAACTACCATTACTTGCACTGGCATCTGTGCAAAGTGAGGCCTGGCCCAACAAGGATCCGTTTTCAGGTTCTACAGATACAGTTGGACTACTGGCGTGCGTTATAACTAAAATGATTGAGCCAACAATCGCAAAGGCTAGAATGAATCCTAAGGCCTTATAACGCTTAATGAGACTATAATGGTTTTTCCGGAGGCGTAAGATGGCGTTTTGAAATCTGACTGACAGTTTTTTCATTGTTTATGCTTATTGTACTACAAGCCCCGTCTAACTCCCCGTGAACTCGAGGAAAGCAGGAAAGCGTTGTTCCCACCTGCGACCTACACTCCCGGCCAAAAGGGAGTCAATAAAGGTTCACCTGTTGTTTGCACCTTTCCGTGGCTGGGTTCGAAAATCGTCGCTTATGCCCAGTCAATTTTTATTTTGTACTACTTACGTTATTGTGTTATAATATTGCTATGAATGTACCCGTAGCAGGTTTATCTTTTAGTGAAGCATTGGGAGGTGAATTTGCTCCACCTTCCGATCCCCAGCGACGCAAACACCGTCTATCTAGGCTACTCATTGCTACAACCCAAAAAGGTGAGTACCTGAGAGGTAGTGGTGGAGCGGGCTATAAATATGTGCCATCGTGGGCGCCAGAGGTTGAAAGCAACGTATTCTGCGAAGTCAGGGATGGACTGCACGTAGTTCGCAGTTTAGCGTTAGGTCAGGTTGGCGTGGATGCTCAAACGATATTCTTAACTATCAACGAAAAGGATGAGCAGGGTGTAATTGGGCTTTCAACCCCTACAGGTGCACTAGATCTACCGCTAGCATTAGGCAATGATATGCAAGAAACAACCAATACTCTGGCCGCAATCGCTCAAGGATTTTTTGACCACTTTCCAAATAGACCTTCTTAGTATTGAACGTAATCGTAAGTTTTAGTTCGAAGCTTATTTCTGAAAAAGCAGCCGTAAAGGTAACGTGCGGTTCGGGACTATCTTTTGGCTTTTTTGGCCTGTGATAGAATGTTACAAAATGGAAATGGCTGGAAAAATCAAAAGAACTGCAAGAAGGGGGATTGCACTCGGGGTTTGTGTCAGCGCGCTCGCTTTCTCCGCAGATAGTCCATCCGACGCCTACGTCAGATATCCTAGGCTAGCTGCAGTAACAACGTCAGTTACAGGTCATAATCCAGATGCTCAGACAACTGCAAGCTCCGAAGCCGCACGAACTACACCATCTTCAAGTTCCTTGTCCGCTAGCGAGCAATCGCCCACAACAAGGCCACCTAAGCATCACGTACCAGATGAATCCCTAAAAATTCGCAACTGGTTTGCTCAATCATTACCCACAAGAAAACTTGTGGCACTCAAGGTAAGTCCACGAGCACAAGCACAATTTCCTGATGGTCTATTCGTTACGGTGCCCGGTTCTAATTGCGCAGCTGTTACCGAATTTGAGTCACAAAATGGAAAAATAAAAGTTGAAAACAATATTTTTGGGCGACCAAAAGACATTGTCAATCCGAAGGTACTAGAAGGTCCTCAGATGTACTCGGGTGTAATAGGTCATGGCGATACCGATGCTTTAGTCGCACTCGGAAGAAACCCCGTAGAGCTGGTTAAGCCTACTATACCATCAGTTGGCAGTGCCATTGTTGCGCTAACTGCTAGAGTCTGTAATCTCATGCCCCCGGGTTAGTATTTCAATAGCCCTGAGATTTATTCGTCAAGATATGGTGACATCGCATACACGATTTTCGGCGTATGTACTATACTATGTGAAGTATAGAGTGGGCATAACATACAAATTACCCTAGGAGTTTACAGTGAGCGCATTTGCCAAGATAGGTGTCATAAAAAAGAGAGACTACATACCTGAGAAAGTCTTCCGGCAACGCTGGTGGATCTTGGCAGTACTTTGTTTATCGTTGCTGATAGTTACTATAGGCAACACTTCATTAAATGTCGCACTCCCTAGTCTGAGTCGGGAACTGCACGCTACCAACTCCCAGCTACAATGGATGGTAGCGGCTTATTCACTGGTTTTCGCCGGTTTCCTATTCACGGCCGGTACCCTGGGTGATCGTTATGGTCGCAAGGGTATTTTGCAGATGGGCCTAGTATTGTTTGGGCTTACTTCAGCTTACGCGGCATTCATCGCGAGCAGTCAGAATACTGTGATCGCAGCTCGAGCGGTTATGGGTCTGGCTGGCGCCATGATTATGCCGGCAACCTTATCAATAATTACCAATGTATTCCCCCGTGAAGAACGAGCCAAAGCAGTGGCGCTATGGGCCGGCATTAGCGGTAGTGGTGCTGTACTTGGACCATTGATGGCCGGCTACATTCTCGAACACGCTTCCTGGCCGGCTATTTTTACCTTGAATCTACCACTGGTAGTGCTCGCCTTAATAGCTGGTGCTATTTTAGTGCCACGAACGGCCGATCCAAACAATGCAACGTTTGATTTTGTTGGCGCTATACTTTCGATTATTGGTGTGTCTTCCTTGGTATACGCCATCATCGAAGCCCCGTCGCGGGGCTGGGGCTCTGGCAGTACGCTGGGGATCCTAGCAATTAGTGCGGTAGCGCTAGCTATCTTTGTGTGGTGGGAACTTCGGGTTAAGCATCCGATGCTTGACGTCCGTTTATTTAAGACAAATACATTTGGCATTAGTTCGTTAACGTTAACGCTGCTATTTTTTGCACTCTACGGTATGTTTTTTAACATCAGCCAGTTAATGCAATTAGTCTATGGCTACTCGCCGTTCAGCGCTGCAGTTCGATTCATTCCAATTGCTTTTGCGCTAACGATTGCCTCAGCCAGCTCTACTCGTCTCGTGGATCGTTTTGGTAAACGACTAGTTGTATCGGCAGGTATGCTGGTAGTTACCATTGGTATTGCATTTTTAGCTACGATAACCCTTTCGCCCAATTATCCCCATCTAGTTGTAGCTATATTCATCACCGCATTTGGCATCGGTCTGGCTATGTCGCCCACAACTGACTTACTCATGTCTTCCGTGCCTCGCTCCGAAGCTGGCATGGGTTCGGCAATGAATGATACAACCCGCGAGCTGGGTGGGGCATTGGGTGTAGCTGTTTTGGGAAGTCTACTAGCGTCACACTATGTGGCCAGACTTGGCAATTTATTTAGTGCATTCCCAGCTGTAGCCAATCAAGCCGCCCAAGGTTCATTAGCTGGTGCACTAGCTGTTTCCGGATCAGTGAAAGGAGCCGTAGGTGTTAGTTTAGTTCACGCATCAAAAAGTGCGTGGCTGAGTGCCTATAGATACTCGCTTATCATTGCAGCAGTCGTTATGTGCATTGCCACGATTATTGCCTACGTCGCTCTACCAGACCGAGCCGCGGACGACATACCCGAAGAAGGCTTTTTCGAAAATTAAGTCCACGTTCTATGCTAGATTGTAAATTATTTGGGCTAAACGTTCGTACTGGTTACGCTGGTCTCGGTCTCTAAGTTAATATCTTCTTTTTGGCCCGGTGGTTTTAGAATATTGTCTACAATCTTATCAAGATCGTCATTGGACAGGTTAGCTTTCACAGAATAGCCATCAATGCCGAGTTGACGCAAGCCTGCCGGCGCATCGTCTTCATTTAAGTTTGAGATGATGTAGACAGGGATATGCTTACCCCAATCATTCGCACGCATGGTTGCGAGAATTTGGTCTCCAGCAATTTTAGGTACCATGAGATCAAGTAAGACTAGATCGGGTAGCTCTTTTTTAATGAGCTCCAGTGCTGTCTGACCATCAAAGGCAGTTAAACAAGAGTAGCCAATCAGCTCGAGCCGAGTTTTGTAGACATCAGCGAGTGCCATATTGTCTTCGACAATAACGATTTTGGCTTGTTTTTTTGTATCATCCATACCTATTCATACTGTAACCCAAAAGGATTACTTTTGCTACCACTGCGAAACGCATACTACTAAACATATCCAAACCAGTTCCAAAAGAGGCGGTTGCGTCACTTTTTTGCTACTATGGTGCAATGACGTCATCTGTAGAATCTGAAAGCATAGTTAATGCAGCCATCCCATCCTCAACCCTTGGGCTTGTTAAGCGAATGGTTAAGCCCTATCGGGCAAAGACTTTTTTGTTCTTCTTGGTTACGTTTCTCGGAATACTCGCCTGGACCGCTTCTCCACTCGCCGTAGCTAAAATTATTACAGAACTTAGTAAAGTTCACCGCGTGACGCACTACGTATGGTACTTGGTTGTCGCCTATACGGTACTCAGATTCTTGGATGAAGCACTGTGGCGAGTCGGGGAAACACTCATGCGATCATACAAGCCACAAATGGTGGAAAGTGTACGGCTTAATCTATTTGCCGCAACACTTAAGAAACCGTACGCTTTTTTTGTTAATTCAAGTAGCGGCAGGATTGGACATTGGATTAACCAAGCTACTGAGACCACGAATGAATTAGTTGATACCACCATTTGGAACGTCTGGGGACGTCTGGTAGGTCTTATCTTTTCGGCAGTATTTTTATTTACCGTCCACTGGTCTATCGCCGTCCTATTTATCGTTTGGCTGGTTATATTGTTCACGTTTAATGTTTACCGCGGCAAGAAATTCGGCGACCTGGTGGCGCTGCAGAGTGATGAAACAAGCAAAGCTTCAGGTTTGGTTGTGGATTCTATCAGTAACCATGTTAGTGTCCGCGTATTTGAGGCTCAGAAAAATGAACGACGTATGCTCGCAGCTCAGCAAGTACACATCATCAAGCGTTGGCGTGACTCTTGGTGGCAAAATTTAGTTACAAATACTGTGAAAGGACAGAGTGCGGCAGTAGTAAGCTCGGTTGCGCTTTTAATGGTTATTGTGCTTTATGGTCATAGTGTCATTCCAATCGGCGGGATAGTTCTATTTATCGCCTATTTTGGTGATGCAAGTAGTAGCCTGTGGCAACTAGCTTGGGCACTTGATAACTACTATCGAAATTTCGGTACTATTCAAAACGCTCTCAATGGTCTACAAGGTGAAGACGAACGCTACGTAGCATCAACAAAA
>Ga0265338_10000367_pt1 | contig 80983 bp, 59 predicted proteins | sample 42126metaG_FD_193579 | JGI IMG/M metagenome (GOLD analysis project Ga0265338, IMG submission 193579) | Rhizosphere microbial communities from Carex aquatilis grown in University of Washington, Seatle, WA, United States - 4-21-26 metaG | ecosystem: Host-associated > Plants > Roots > Rhizosphere...
GCGAACGCGAGATAACAACTATTACGTCGCGCGTGCTGGCAATAGTAAGCCCCCGACCCCCGCCAACCTCGTTCACCCAACTCGGGGTGGCCGGCCCGCGCGAGCCCTCGGGATGGGAAAGCTGTAGGCCTCTGCGGCCCTCTTCTAGGAGCACCTGATTTCGACATGACCGATATCTCAGTCGCGCTGTTCTCGGATGAGGGTCCGTAGCTTGGAGAATTGGTCGATGGTTGGTCGAATATTGCTCTAGCGCTTTCGCGATGGCTGCTCCGCTGGAACTGAACCGCGGTGACAAAGACGTTGCCATTGCTGGGATCGGAGCACACGAAAGGTTCGCGCGCATGGGCTTTGAGCTTCCCAATCGACTTGCCCTTAGGGTAAGGCAGTATGATAACGTCGCCCAAGGTCGCTACGTGAAGCAAATCCTGGCATGTTGCCTCGCCGGACTTCGAAGTTCGGTCATTCGGCAAGTACGTTACAGTTGTCGAGTTTCGAGGCGCCGCTGTTGGCCCTCCGATCGGCGGCTGCGATCCGCCGCAGCCGGCGAGCAATGCTAAGGCAACGCTTGTGCTAAGCGCTCCGCTAAGACCTTCGATTCATGAATACCGCCTCCGAGCTAGCCTGTCGAGGCCATAACGCTTCGACGGGTCGTCGGGGTTCCCCGGAGACGTTAGTCAGCATTGCGCATAGATTGCCGTTTCTAGCCCTCAACAAGTGCGAACAAGGCCGCCCAGCTCCGTAGGTGCGGGACGCGCGTCCCGGCCCGGATGCGCGAGCAGGCTGCGAGCGATAGCCCCGTCGCCTTGCCGATCCCACTCAGCGAGAACGCATCGAGCCCCGGCACAATCTCGCGCACAAAAATGCTGTCGAAGCATTTTGATCATCGCGCCACACCGCCTCAGACCGTGGCTTCCCAAAGTGCGTGTCTCTTTTTGTGGCCAAGTGCGTGTCTCTTTTTGTGGCCTACAGTGGTTTTCATCGCCGTGAATCGAAAAAGTCCGCCATGCCGACCGTCTACGTACTGGGTGCTGGGGCATCACACGGATATGATCAATCTCCAACCGGTGTGAGACCCCCGCTAGCTGCCGGTCTCTTCGAAGCCTACGGCAGTCTCGAAATCTCTGGCGACCTGCTCGTTAAGGTCGGATGGATTGTGAACTACGTACGAGATCGCTTTGACGTGCCCGTCGAAAAGTTCGCCACCTTTCGTTTGGATGCCGAAGAGTTTATGACGGGCGTTGAAGATGAGGTTCGAGAGTTCTTGGATCGCTTCGCGCATAAGCGCGACGAACTGCCGCCTGATGAAATACTGCGCGGCTTCGAAGCGACTGCCGCATACGATCAGACGCTCTTCCTCTTTACTCATATCCTTAACGAAATAGGAAACGGCCCCACTAGCAATCTTTACACGCAGCTGGTCCACAGGTTCGACGTCGATGACACAATTATTACCTTCAACTGGGACACCTTGCTGGATCGCGCGTTGAATGAGTCATCGACGTGGCAGTGCGACGACGGCTACCACGTGAGATTCAGCTCAATATTTGACGACGGCTGGCGCTTGCCAGAACGCCCTCGAAAGAATATTCCAATGCTGCTGAAGCTACACGGCTCCACTAACTGGCTTACGCGGTATGTGTCATGGGATATGCGGAGCGGAAGGCGGGCGATGCACGTCTCTGACCCAAAAACGGTGATTCTTTCGTTTAGCGTCGCTACAGATCGGTCAGTCGATGACGTCCTGGAGCGAGGCTATCCGCTCTATAAGCCTTCAATGCGCCAGACTCATGGGAAGGTCGTACCGATCGAACATGGGATGCTAAGGCCGCTCTGCTTCGTGCGCGGTACAAGGCCGTTCCCGACGTTTGATGCGCGGTTCCGAGCGGGCTATGAGCCTTTCACCTACTTTTATTCACCCCTTGATCCCAACGATGAAGTTCCGACGAGCCCACTTATTGTTGCGCCGGTGAAAAACAAGGCCTACGATGATTTTGCTGAGGTCTTGGAACCGATTTGGGATGAAGCCGCAAGACGCATTGCCGAGGCGTCTCACATCCGAGTGATCGGCTTTTCATTTCCACGAACGGATGTGCGCGCCCGTCGCTTGTTTACGCCGGTCGGTCATAAACGAACCGTCGAGGTGATTGATCCCCATCCGCAGAGAGCCGCCTCCGTTTTAAGAGAGCTTACCGGAACCGACGTGGCCGTAACGTGTTCTACACTAAGTGAGCTTGTTAGAAGCTAGCTCTCTCTTGCGCGAGTCACAGAACCGTTACGCCGTCCTGGCTCGCGCGCGATCGTCGACTCTATAGCCCCAGCTTCAATACGGTGCCGCACCCGAACGCGGGATTATGATTGCAGCGTAAGCTGCCACCGGTATGGCGTCGTGCCGCATAGAACGCCCTCAAGGCCATAAGTCCTGCGACGGGCGTCGCGCCGTCATGGGGCCGCCCTGGAAGTTGTGAAGCGCCTGCTCCGCGCCCCGATGTGCTCCCCTTGAAGATTGTGCATTTGGCGTTAAGCGTGAATTGCGCTACGGTTTTCCTTTAGCTCCATCCTAAAGTCTGAAATAGGTCCTAAACTTAATTCGCCGTCGTCCATTCCAGCATAGCGCTCCAAGTCGGCGGGATAAAGGCCAAGTTTATGGCACAGCATCTGCAAGCTAACATCGTCACTATCGCGAATTGTGCGAAGAGCGTTAGCCAACATTTGCGGGCGCTCTACTGTGATTGCGTCGTCAAACGGCTCTTCTCCACGCCAGCCGCGACGATTCCGATTGATCCAAAGACGCTTCGCAGTTTTAGCATCGATCATTCTCAGGTCGCCAGCCCGATACAGCATCGAGCTAACCGACTGCCGCCATTGCGGCTTCGCCAGCAGAAGCGTGTCGAGGGTGACGTGCGGCACAGAATTACGAAACGTCGCTTCAGGCATTAAGAACGCGCTTCCGAATCTGAAGGCTTGACTCTCGATCAGTCGGTGCGTATCCGGGTTCATTTGCAAAAACCGCTTATCGACGTTCCGGTGGAGGATCAAATGGCCTAACTCATGCGCAATGTCAATGCGGCGACGCGGAGCTTGGGATTCGTGAAAATCTACAACGATTAGCGGCCTTCCGCTCCTGGTAGGAACAGAGAAAGCGTCTATACCCGCACTCCTTACCAGGCCTGATACGACGATGCAGCCTTTGCTTTCAATGAGCTTTACCATGTTCGCAATTACGCCATCGCCGAAGCCCCAATGCCGCCGTAAAGCCGTTGCAGCCGCTTCGATCTGCGCAACCTCTATCTCTCTTGGATCACTTGGGGCCGAGAAGTCTGGCAAATCTAAAGGCGGCAGAACAACGAATTCCTCAATGTACCGCACCGCATCACGAATCCAGAGGATCTGACGCTCCACGGCGACAATTTCCTTGTTGCTTGTCTTTGAAACGAAGTTTCGAAGAAAGGCGGCGTACGGTTCAGGTTGCGGCGGCTCGGCAAAGAAAAACTCAGGGCTTACGTTTAAAGCAACGCCTAAGCGAAGCAGCGTTTCAGCCCGTGGAGTAACAGCGCCGGTTTCATACCGATAGATAAGTTGGCGAGAGGTGCCGGCAGTTTCGGCCAACTCATCACGAGACATCATGCGCGCTTCGCGTGCTTCTCTGATTCGAGCGGGGAAAGGCGCTGCGTTCATGCCTGCTCGTTCTGAGCGTCGTCTCCTCGTTCTTGCTCGCGGCGCGGCGGCTGCGCTTGATCATCTTGCTGCTCGATTGGCGGCGGCGTGGCGGTTGCATTGTAAACCTCAAGCAGATCAACGTACCCCGGAAGGTAGTCGCCCTTGCCGTTTAACGCACGAATTCCAATAAACGTCGGCCGGCCGAGCATCCGCTCAAAATTACCGTAGAGCAGCGTGTAGACGCACGGCCCGAAACCATCGAAGAACGAAGTTTGCCGCTCTTGTTCTTGATCTCTAAAGAGATTCAGCTCTGGGTCAGAGCCGGTCGACTCAACCAGCGCGAGGGTTAACCGAATTCCGTTGGCAACGAGCGCAACGTAAGAGGTCGTCCCACCAGGGTGCCGTCGCATGACCGCATCAAACGTTGGATCCAGTTCGGCGAACTCGACCATTTTTTCTTGATTGATTGCATACCGGACCTGACCGACAACGTGGGCCCTGGGAAATCGTACGAAACGCTTCCCGTAAGCATGAGCCTCGATGCTCCCTGCCATGATGCTCGACGCAAGGCCAAGCTTGCTGGCGATTGGGATGCTAGTCCATCTGGTGAGCGGATCGTCGTTCATTTTTACCCTCTTAGGGAATTGCAACCTCGTAGTCTTTTACGCACTATTTTGGTTGTGAGGGCACTATTCCTGCATTTACGAGCAGTTTTTGTTGCTACTTCGCTTACGAACGCCCGCTTAACGGGCTCTCGCTGCCCTTCCGGCTTGGGGCCGAGCCAGAGGGTCATCGGTCGAATTCGGCGGCACCTAACGCATGAGTCGGTACGGCCACCTCAGTTGGCTACCCTTCCCACAGTCTCGCCTTTCCGAGCGCGGGCCCGTTTGGCCCATTGATCCGGCTACCGAGGTTCGCGCGGGAAGACTCCAGATCGACTCTCCTAACCGCTTGAGGCACGCACTTGCTCAACGGTTTGCCCACGACAAACCAGCCCAAGTCGAGTGCACTGTCCGCGAGCGCCTTTTGCGCGCCGGCTACCGCGATCGTGAATAACTATGAAGCCGAGCTCTTCAGCGCGGCGTACCCACCTGTAAGCCGTTGACTTTGAGCAGCCGGCCCGCAGGGCAATTCGCTCGTAGTCAATCCCGAAGCCCGACGGTCGCAGCCCTTTCTCCAGTACGTACGCGACCAGCGCGTAGTAGAGCCGCACAATGCCACGTGGTACGCCTTTTCGAATTTGCAACTGTAAAGGTTCCCACCCATTCGGCCTTTCGCAGGCGTACTGCCAGCCGCGCTCGCGACCATGATCAAGCACGTTCCGCTGGTCGGCGTTCTTAAGCGATCCGAAGGAGAGCTCGGGCGACTTGGCCTTGATGTGGTCGAGCCATTCATCATAGGCGGGACGTCCGCGCAGCACCCCGTAAAGCCGAATCGCCTCACGAGCCAGCGCGATCATCCATCGGAAGTGCGTGTCAGTGCCTTCCACCCGCAGCCATGCCGTCTCGATCCGTTTTTTCGCCCACTCTAGGATTTTCGGGCCACTGTCTGCGAGAATTGCCGCGAGCTTGGCCGGCGCCAACGGGCGAACGTGCGCCAACCCCGGCTCGCCGTCAAGCGAGAATGGCTTTTCAAGCGAACCGCCCCGCGCGACGTTGCGCCCCAGAATCCGTGTAACGCCGCCAGACTTTTTCTGAGGATAGGCGCTAAGCTTATTGCTCGGGAGATCCTGAGCCGGCTCGGAAGCGCGAACGCGCCCAAAGAGACGCATAATCAGCTTACGGGCATCGTTCGAAGGGACCGGCTGGGCGAAGGTAACGATGACTTTGCCGCGCCCGTCGTCCGAGCCGCCTGTGCAAAAAATCGCAGCCGCCAAGTCCTCGCCACCGATCGCGCCCGCTGCTTTTCTGATGAACCCAAGCAGGTCGCGAAACAGCGCATCCACGTCGAGGACTGCAAACAACGCGTGGCTACCTCGCAACACACCGAAGGCGATCGCAATCTCGCCGGTCAAATGGCGGTCCAGGTCCTCGCACGTGATCGGCATCCGTCGGCCGCGATAGCAGCCATTCGAGTGCGCAACAGCCAGCGCACGATCGAGGTGAAGCAACCGCCAAAGATCGGCGGCAAATGGAACGTTAATACCCGGCGAATTGGAACGATAGACTCCCCTACGGGGAGATGGGTGTATTAACGTTCCATTTTTAGCGAGACCGACGCGTTTATTGAGCGAAGACTTGCGCGAACGTTCAGCCTTTGGAGGAGCTGAAGCGCGGCGCTCGCGAACATAAATTTTGTCAACGTCATGCCCCGCTTTGCCGAGCGGGGCTTCGTTCATTGGTCGTGAACTCGGCTGTCCGCGCCCCTATCCGACTCCGTTAATGGCATGCCTACCGGATCGGGATGACGGCAGCCATCATTTCGGACCGTCATTGGACCGCAGCCTCGACGGGCTCCAACGTCTTTCGCGTGTCAAAGCCGAGCTCGGCTAAAGCTGGGCCTCGCAGAATTCGGATCAAGCCACGCCTTCCATACTTTCGATGTGGAAGACGTCCCGCAGCGATCTCTGCCCGGACGACCGCCTCCCCAACGCCGGCGAGTTTCGCGTACTGCGCCACCGTCAAGGTCAAGCCTTCCGATGCCAACGGCATATGTTCGTTTGCCACTACATACTCCTAACAGACGAAGTGTCCTTACCTGTAAGCATACGGGCCTGGACAATCCAAATCGGTGTGAGTAGAATCTAACAGTGGCAGAACTGCGCGACTTAGTCCAAGAGGCACGAAACGGGCAGTGGCAGCGCTTCCTCGATCCTCTTGTCGGTCGAGATCGGCCTGTTTCCGTAGCCCAGTTAGACGAAGCTTTGCGAGAACTAACACAACGTGAAGGCGATGCTCGCAACGAGATTTATGCCTATCTCAAGGCTGCGCAAAAAGTGGGTGCTAAACGCGCCTTCTGGATCGGTGAGGCCTTGCGAGAATGCGGCATTGCGTGGTCGAGCGGTGTAGTCGCCCTAGCTGTGGCTGGGCATTTCAAAGAGCTGGTCGCACTTTTTGCACTGCTCAGCTTGGGCGGCCAAGGCGCAGAAGGTCGCGCAGTGCACCTCGCCGCGGCTTGTGCCGTGCTATCTTGCGAACCCCCAACGGACGACGAACTGGTTAGACTTCAACGGCAACAGCGGGAAGAACTCACCAAACTTAATGTTGCGGCAATCGACCTGGTGCGTAAAGTTTGGCAAGCACTGGAGAAGCGGGCTGGGTCTTTCGGCCGTCTTTTTGCATCGGCTCGCACTTCGCTCGCAGATGCGTACGCCAGTGCTTGTCTCCAAGACCACTCGAGCCGCACCCGACGGGTGTTCGAAGACTTGGGGCGCTGGGCAGTTTCGGTTGCTGAACGCGATCCAAGGAGCGTCGCAATCGTGGCCCCGTGCTTTGTCTGTCGATCCCGCTTAGACCAGCGCATGACGTTCAGCTATTACCGCGATGCGCTTTTTGAGGCCATGAATTCCTTCGGAGAAACTGGCGAATCAAGCTTTGACGAGATACTCCGCGAGAAACCGCGCACGCTCGAACAAATCGCGAGCGAAGACTACGGGGTGGTACTCCCTCCCGATCAAAATAAGCCCTCCCGCCGGCGCAAGGTGGCGAAAGGAAAGAAAAAGCGATGAAACGTCATCGACTTGGTGCCTGGATTGGCAAGGAAAAGTACAAAGATAAGAAGACCGGTGAGGTGCGAGAGAACTCCACCTGGACGGTTAAATTCGCACCGTTTGATGCAGAGGCTGGCGACTATCGTTGCAAGCGCGAGCGCGGTTTCCAGACCGAAGACGACGCAATCGCGTGGTGGGTTCTTCAAAAGTCGAACCGGCACCGTCCCGTCCGAAAAGATGAAGCTATCAAAGCAGCACCGCTAACGCTTGGCCAATTCGCCGATCGCTGGCTCAAGTCGCTGTCGAACACGGTGACCGTGGGGGCGCTGGCCACGTACGAGAAGCATGTCCGGTGCTGGATCAAGCCCACCCTAGGCGAGGTGCTGTTGTGCGATCTCGAACAGGATCCGCAAATGATAGAGCAGGCTCAGACGGCGTGGTTGACACGCCCGCGTCGCGACAACCGCGAGGGCAACGTGACGCCGCGCTACGTCAGGAGCGTGCGGAACACGTTGACTACGATCCTCAATCGGGCTAAGCGCTTGCGCTTGATTAATGTAAATCCAACCGAGTTCGTTGATCACGTTCGCATCGAGCGTTCGGAAATGCGATCACTCGGTCCAGCTGCGGTGCAGGCTTATCTCAAAGCCTTCGATGGTACGGGCCTGGGTTGCGCAGTGGCCGTCGCCATAGGCAGCGGATGCCGGCGAGGCGAGCTCTTGGCGCTCCGGTGGTGCGACATTGATCTCGATAATGGAACGCTTCGAGTTGCGCGCTCGCTGGAGCGCGTGACCGTCGCGACTTCCAAACGCAAGCGCTACATATTACGATTCAAAGAACCGAAGACCAGGCAGTCTCGTCGCACGATTGCGCTCCCTGGTTTTGCCCTCGATCGACTGCGGCGCCACCGCCTGGATCAGGCTGAGAGGTTCATGGCCAGTGGTTCAGGGCGCCCGGAGGGAGCCACGTTGGTTTTCGAGCGCGATGGGCTCCCTTTCAACCCCAACACCTTCGGTACGACATTCTCGCGCATCGCCAAGGAGGCGAAACTGCCACGGATCCGGTTACACGATCTACGCCACTCATTCGCATCGTTACTCCTAGAAGGTGGCGCTGACCTGAAGACGGTCTCCGCGGCGCTCGGGCACTCGACGATTAGCGTCACGGCCGACGTGTACGCGCACGTAAGCCCTGCCATGCTACGTGGCGCGGCAGAGTTGTTAAACTCAGTCGTGGAGTCGGGGAAGGGCTAGTCGGAACTGGCGTTAGTCCGGATTGGTCCGAGTGAAGTACCGGTTCTGGCGGGAGCGTGTAGGAATCGAACCTACCAGTCGCCTTGCGACGACCTCAGCGATTTTGAAGACCGTGCGAGCCACCAGACCCGTACGCTCCCATGATGGTGAAATGCCTTATTTTATTGGAAGTTTTCGGAAAGTACTTCCCCGCAGCCGCCCGCTCCTACCGCCGAAACCGGCCTATTGATCGACGCGGCTTAAAAGAGCGTGCTTGGCGTAGCGCCATAGGCTCGCACCCAACGAATGCCCGAAAGCATCGAAGAAAGCGGTACTTACGGCCGTCGTGTGATAGCGGCGCATACGGTTTTGGAGTGTTAGCTGCACAGGCGTTTGGCCTGCGATGGCAACCGCCGACGTTAGTCCGTTTTCGACACGAGTGCTACGCGAGGTGAGGTCATTGGCGCCGTGCGGGGTTCGGGCGGCATCGGCGACCCTACCCGAGGCGGAAGAATAGCCTTATCTCCGGGGAACCAAGCCGCCCCGTCGAAGCGTTTCCTCTTCGTCGAAGCTTCAAGGGAAGGAATTAATGGAGCGATATTTGTTTTACGCGCTTTTCACGAGCATTTCGGCGGCGTTTTTGGCGGGATGCGGCGCCGGGTCGCAGCCGACGATCTCTGCGCCCAATGCGCTAGGCGTCGCCGCGAGCGCCTCGCGTGGGCAGACGAAACAAACCCAGCAACGGATTTACGTCGTGGAGAATCATGCTTATAGCAAGAGCAGCGTCCAAATCTATTCATACCCGGACGGCGAGCCGAAGGGGCAGTTGAACGACCTTGGGGCGCCTTACGGAGACTGCGCCGATAGCCATGGGGACGTCTTTATCCTGAATCAGAACTTGCCGGCAACGATCCTTGAGTATGCGCCCGGCGGCAAAACGCCGATTAAGGTCTTCGAAGACACAGGGTATAGCCCCACAGGCTGTTCGGTCGATCCCACAACGGGAAACCTAGCGGTCACGAATTTCTATTCGAGCAACTACACCAGCGGGACCATAGCTGTGTTCGCTCCTACCGGGACTAGAGGTCAGCCGACCCTACTAACCGCCCCCAATATGTTCAGTCCGCGGTACTGCGGTTACGATGCGAACGGGAATCTATTTGTCGACGGCTACAGCAAGAGCCTACAGATTCTATTCGCAGAGTTACCGGCGAACACCAAGCAGTTCACTGGAATTACTCTGAACCAAACCATTAACGAGCCGGGAGACCTACAGTGGGACGGCAAGCACATGGCGATCGGCGATTCAAGCACGAACGCAATCTACCAGTTCAGCTTCGAGGCAAGTACCGGTAAGGAGGTTGGCTCGACTACGCTTGGCGGCGTGACCTATGGCCTAAACCAGTTTTGGATTGTCGGCTCAAAGGTAGTGGGCGCTGCTGCAGTGGATCAGATGGTGGGAATCTGGAAGTATCCGGCCGGCGGTACGGCAGTTAAAGTCATCAAGGAAAAAGCAGGCATTCCTGTTGGCATCGCGGTGAGCTCGCCATAGGAGCTATCGTCGCCTTCGAGACTTCTATGTGTCCGCTGAATGGACGGCGCCCGAATTGCTTCGACTAAATGGTTGAGGCTGGGATGTTTTTCGCGGTAATCGCGGCTATGACGGTAGCCGGCGTCGCTTTTTGTCATCACGGGTGTTCGCAAAAAAGACTGGACGCGGCCTGAGCGCTCGTTGACGGTCGTTGCGGGAGCGGTGTTCTTGCTCCCCTTGCTGCTTGAGCTGCTCATCATGGCATAGTACAACCTCTTTATCGCTCAGACCACGAAGATACGTTCCACGAAAAAGCTGCCGACGGGCAAGGTGAAAATCGAGGACCAAACCGCGTACGCCGAACTCCGGCCGGCCGGTCCGCTCGACGTGACGTTGAAGGTCAACGGGGAAACGTTGCGCAGGGACGCGTGCCGGTCGGCGCGCCGCTGCTCTTCACGGCGAACGATTGTCTCGACATTGGCATCGCGCTTGGATTGCCGTCTCACTCGATTATCGGGAAAAGGCGCCGCTCAAATTTATTTCTTTAAACTGACGGCGACGCCGAACGGTTTGTCGATGGCGTGAGTGATTTGGGCAATCGGGTCGCCGCCGCCGGCCGGATACTTCCAATAATCGACGCTAGAGTAGGACTCTTCGGATCCCATTCCTTGGACGACTTGCGTTGCTTGGGAAGCATCCGGGGGTGTATAGAAACCGACGGGCCCCTGGCCGCTCGACTCTTCGGCGTACGCCTCAGTAGTGCCGACATAGTAAACCTGGCCGTGAATTAGGCTTTCGCGGTACATCGCGTCGTAATCATCGATAACAAAGTACTTCCCGTCCCATTGAATACCCAGGACGGAATACCATTTGCGGTAGCTCGGGTTTGGTTGCGGGACTCGCACATTGATGAGTTTGGCGCCGCCCTTGGGAAGCCACGCAAACATCGTCGTATTCCGGTAATCTACGCTACCATTGGTAGCGAGCAGATTCCCGTGGTCGTCGAACGCGCAGAACTGAAAGCTCGTTATTGCCGAATCGGTGTACGTCGTACGTATACCGCTCGCGGCGCTCCAGATTGCGATGTTACCCTGCGCAGAGGTTCCGTCGTCGTTCGCTACGGCAAGGTTTCCGCTCGCGCGATCCACCCAGCATGAGTACGGCGAATCCGGCGAATCGTCGAACTTGGCGATCGGCTTGGTGCCGCCGTGCGCGTACTCGACAATCTGCCGAGCGGCGTAGTCGGCAATGTAGACGTTCTGATTTGCGTCGGTACAGATGCCCTTCGGCTCGGTAAAGTCCGTCAGCACGCCGACGAGCTGTTGCTGCCAGTACCGATAGACGGTCACTTCCGCATTTCCATTGGAAACGTACAACAGATCTTGGTTTTTCGCGCCGGCGTCCAGCCACGCGCGATGGGCTTTGGGCAAGGCGTCGATGGCGTCACCCTGAGGCGCTTGCGAGCAGCCCGCTGCGAAGACCATCGTCACACAGAAGGCAACGGAAAAGAATCTCTTCATGCTCATGCTCCTTACTTGCTGACCGCGGCGCCAACCGGCACGGAATCGTTTTTAGAAGTATAGACCGACGGAGCCCCGCCCCCGGGATAGGGCCATAAGGCCGTTATGCTGGGTGTCGAGTTGCAGAAGTTAAAATCGGAGCCGGCGACGGCGCCGTTGAGCAGCGCGCCTTGCACGAGATCGCAGACCGGTCCGCCGCTTTGGTTTTGGAGGGCGGTTTGACCGGTGATGGTAGCGCCATTGGTAGCGATCCTGAGCGCGTACAGGCAGCTTTCATACGGACTGCCGCAGGACTGATCGCCGACGACGAGATCCTGTTTGGTCGTATCCCACTGCACCATGCCGGGAAAGACGATGGTTCCGCCGGTTACTTGGACGGTTTGGGCCGAGCTGGAGCCTTTGCGAAGTTCGGAGAGCATGAAGTTGCCACCGGCGTCGCGGCCGTCGAAGAAGAGGTTGCCGCTTTTATCGTAGCCGCCGAAGTTGTAATAGTACTGATCGGCGTTCGCATAGGACGACGGCGTCAGAGAGTTCGGCGGGTAGACGAGGACGGCGCCGCTATTGCTGGCGGTTCCGAAGATATTCATCACGGCAAGGTTACCGGTAGATGGATCCCACGCGCAGGCCACGGGAAAGCCGGTCTTGTCGGTGAGCTCGTTTTCGAGGCGTCCGTGGTGTGAAAGCTCGTAGATCGTTCGGCTGTTCGTGTCGGCGATCCAAACGTTGCCTTTCGTATCGGAGCAGAGGCCTTGCGGCTGCGAAAAGCCGGTGATCGTCGCGACGAGCTTAAGCTTCGGAAGTTTGTAAATGTAGACGTCGGCGGTGCCCGAGTCGGAGACGAAAAGCTCCGGAGAGGCCTTGTGGGCGCGTTCGGACGAAAACCACGACTTGCGACGATCGGGGTGGACGTGCGCCGGCCCGCGGGCGAGTGAGACGGTGGTGCGGTCGGGCATGGCCGCGGCCGACGGGAACGACGGCGCATTGCTGCTACAGGCGCAAAGCGCGGCGGTCAGCAATGCGACGCACAGGAAGCGCGATTGTATATTCATGGGTTGCTCCAAAGGCTGATCGCAACGCCGGAGGCATTGTCCAAGCCCTGAGTGACCTGGGCGATTGGACTTCCTCCAGCGGGGTACTTCCAATAGTCTACCGCGCTTTTTCCGTTATAATTGTTAATGGCTGCCACGACTTGCGTGGCGCGTCCTTTCGACGTTTTGGGATAGAACGCTACAGGGCCAATACCGCGGTAGCTTGCGGTGAGATCGACCTCGCCGACGTACTTCACCTTGACGTTAATCGAATAAAGGTAGAGCCGATACTGCTCGATGACCCAATATTTTCCGTCCCAGGCCACCGCGGTGGCATACTGCCAATAACAACTCGAGCTGTATTCGCACGGTACGTCAATCCTCAGCAGCTGTAAGCCCTTCTTGGGAAGATAAAAAAACGTCGCGTAGTAATACCAGTGCCCGCTATAGCCCGATTCGCTGAGCGCGAGCAGGTCGCCGCGATCGTCATACGCGACACTCGGGAAATGGTTGTCGTCGCCACCGCCGTAAAACGTCGGCGTGCCGCTCGCATGGCGGTAGATGGCGATGTTACCGTCTCCGTAATAGGAGTAGTCGCGCGTTCCATAGTCGGCGATGGCCAGGTCACCCGTAGCCGGGGAGACCGCGCAGCCGCGCGGTGTATAGGGAGAAGTATCGAGCGTGGCGATCGGCTTGCTGCCGCCGTGCGCGTACTCGTAGACTTTCTTCGCTTGATAATCGGTTATGAAGACGTTGCCGGATTGATCGGAGCATTGGCCAGACGGTTGCTTAAATTTTGTCAAAACGGTCGCGAGCTTTTGTTGCCAGTAGCGATAGACGTTTACCGTGCCGTTCTGATTGGAGACGTAGAGCAAATCGCGCTGTTGTCCCGTCGGGGTCGGCGAGATGGGGGGCGAAGCTACGCCGGGGACGATGTGCGAACCCGTAGAGCCGCCGCACGCCGGAAGTACGAGCGATATCAGCGCGGTGAGCCCGAGGCGAAAGAGCGGTTTAAAAAGCATGTGTCTTACTTTCTCGGTGCGAGACTGATGGCAGTGCCGGTTGGTGAATCCAGGTCCTTAGTGATGCGGCCGATGAGAGTACCGCCGGCTGGGTAGGTCCAATAGTCGGCAGCGCTTTTGCCGGAGAAGGAGGAGTCAGCCGCGACGAATTGAGTCGCCTTTGATTTTGGCGTTTTCCGATAGACTGACGGCGCGGTTAGGGTGCCATAGCTTCCGGAGAACGTGATGGTGTCGATGTATTGAGGCGCGACGTTTATGGTAAAGCGGTAGATCTTGTTGTAACTCAAGATCCCCCAATACTTTCCATCCCAGACGACGCCTTGAACGCTGGACCAGCTCGACCGCTGGCTCGGGGCGGTGAGGTCCTCTTCGATGAGCTGCGAACCGCCTTTGGGGAGGTAGTAAAAGCGGACATAGTAGTCAAAGCCGCCCACTTCACTTGCCGTAAGGAGATCGCCGTGTTTGTCGTAGGCGCAGCCGACGAAGTGATCTTCGTTGCCGGTTGAATAGAAAACCGGCTGGCCGCTGCCGCGTTTGAACACCGCCAGATTCCCCTTGCCGTAGCGGCTGGCCGGATCACTCACGACCGCAAGGTTGCCGCTGGACGACGCGACGGAACAGGCGTCGGGCGTGTTCGGTGAGTCGTCGAGGATGTTGATGGGCTTGGTGCCGCCGCGCGCGTACTCGTCGATTTTGCTGGTTCCGTAGTCGGTAATGTAGACATCGCCGAGGCTATCAGCGCACTCGCCCCGCGGCTTCGAAAACTTGGTGAGAACGCCGATAAGCGTTGAGTTTCCGTTTTCAAAAATACTTACCGTTCCGCTCGCGTTCGCAACGTAGAGCAGATCTTGCTGCGTGCCGCTTTTGGTGAGCCACGAGGTGGCGGATGCGGCGGGCAGAACGGGATTGGCGGGTGGGGATGCGGCGCAACCGCCGACCACAACGGCACCGGCAAAGGCTGCCGCGATACCTAGAGCGCGACAAGAAGTCATGGTGCGATTTTTTGACACGGCCGGCGCGGGTGCCTCGCCCATCGCCTGCTTGCTCGGTAGAGCGTCTGGAGAACAAAGCCGCGCCGTCGAACGTTTATTCCTCGTTCAGAGCTATTTCGATGGCCGCGTTCTGAGTCGAGGTTTTTTCGCCGCGCTTTGCGTAAGCGTGGCGGCTGCAATGTTGTCGAGGCAGACAGAGCGCAGCCGCAGATGGGCGCGCGTGGAGCACGCTGCGCATGGCAAGTCGTGGATCCTGACCAATTTAGAAAGCGACTCACCCGTTTAGAAAGAGCGACGGGGTCGTACTGAGCGACGCCTTCGATTTTGCAACCTACTGACCTCAGGTCACTCGTAAATTCTGACCCATTATCGAAGCGGATGGTTTTCGGCAACACTCGCTCCAACGCAATCGCCTCGAAGACGCGGATAACGTCCGCGCTGCCCAGGAAATGCGCAATTCCTAGGGCCAGGCATTCTTTAGTGAAATCGTCGCCGATGGTTAACGCCCGAAACTGCCGGCTGTTGGCAAGCCGATCGTGCATGAAGTCGAGTGACCATCGCTCGTTCGGAGCAGTCACGGGCGTGAGCAGCGCTCCGCGGACGTAGTTCACCTTACGTTTCTTGCGTGACCTAGCCTAGAGCCGCATTTGAAGACCGAGCGAGCCACCTGACCCGTACACTCCCATGATGATCGAAGAGCTCCGTACCAATGACGTTTTCGCGACACGCGTAGCCGGAGTCATGTGCGGTTTGCTTCCGGGTTGCACTTGGGTTGCACCTGTCGGACGCCTCGACTGGCCCGAACGACGAAAGGTTGGATACGCAAACAGACAAGGACAGAAACGAGGAACCGCTGACGAAACCGAACGCCGCTCGGCGCCGGGCCTGCCCGACCTTGTATCCTGGCCGGGCCAGGGCATTGCGGCGGCGAACTTCTGAAGTCGCAAACCCGCCCCGCTTCCGGGAGGCCTCTCACATGAGGACGTCAGGTATCTTTGCGCTTAGCATCGCCGCTGCGGGAGCTTTGCTCGCAGGCTGCGGTTCATCGCAGTTTCCAGGCGCCACTTCGCCGAGTGGCGCCGCCCCGTTCGCAGTTACCCATCACATGACGTTCCACTATACCGGCACGGAGCAAACGTTCAAAGTCCCGCCCGGCGTGACGCCCATTCGCGTGATCGCCCTCGGAGGGAGCGGAGGTGGAAGCGTCACCACTTATGGCGGGCGCGTGAGCGCCCTGATTCCGGTGACATCATCAGAGACGCTGGCAATCTACGTCGGCGGCGCGGGCACGTCATCGGGTGGCGGATTCAATGGCGGCGGTGCGGGCGGACAGGCCCCTTACCAGAACAACGGCGATGGCGGCGGCGGCGCTTCCGATGTTCGAGCTGGCGGCGAGGCGATCACGGATCGTATTGTCGTCGCCGCCGGCGGCGGCGGGCAAGGCATCGGGCCTTCTTACGGCAGGCGCAACGGCGAAGGCGGTAAGGGCGGCGGGCTCACCGGCAGCCCGGGGCGCGGTGGTTGCTGCAAACGCTTCTTCAACGGTGGCGACGGGGGCACCGGCGGCACCCAATCCCAAGGCGGATCGGGTGGCAAGGCTCCGCAAAATCCAGGCGAGAGCGGGCAGCTCGGCATGGGAGGCAGCGGTGGAAGCGGCTGCGGTGGTACGGAGTCATGCGGCTACAATGGCGGCAACGGTGGCGGTGGTGGCGGCGGCTATTACGGCGGCGGAGGCGGCGGCGGAGGAATGTTCTTCGGCTGTTGTGGAGCCGGCGGGGGCGGTGGCGGCGGCGGCGGATCGTCATACGTCGAGTCCAACGCGACAAACGTTCACATGTGGTCGGGCTGGAAAACTGCGGACGGCAACGGGCTAGTTGTTTTCAGTTGGCAATGAACACCTTACGCTTGAGTGGCGACGCGCATAGCGTTTGAGTCGCCGCATTGCGGCGCGAGCACGGCGTAAGACTGGGTTCGGACGGCAAGCTATGGTTCAGCCAGACAGGGAATAGCACGAGCGGTACTTGTGAGTACGGCCTAGGGACGCTCCTTCCCAAGAAATAGAATCAGACGTGCCTACAGTCGAGCTTCTTCGTTCGAAGATGAGAGCTGCCAGCGTGCGCGCACGCCGCATTTACTAAAAATGGATTCCAAATGATGGCCTACGGTGCGTTCGCTCAAGCGCAGCCGGTTGGCGATTTCGCGATTCTTGAGTCCGAGCAAGACCAACGACCGAATTTCCGCCTCTCGCGGAGTCAGCGACGTACCGAAGGCGGCGCGACGTTCTTTTCGAGAGTGACCCGCGGCGCGCTCGGCGTCGCGAACGGCGCCGCACGACGCGTAAAGGCTCGCCGCCCCAGCGCGGTCACCAGCCGTTTCGAGCGCCAACGCCTCCATCCACGGCCACTGTAACGCGCGATAGGCGGCAGCTGCGGCGCGTGCGGCACTCGTCGCCGCGCGCGTGCGGTTCTGGCGTGCAGCGGCGAACGCGTCGAACAATTTCGCCGCCGCGCAAGCTACCGCGTTACTCGCGCGCGCGACTTCAACGTCGAGTTGCTTGCGCGCTACCCTCATGTCTTCGTCACCGCCAAAGCGTGCACAGTGCAGCTGGATCGAGAAATAGGGATCGATCAAGTCGCTCTCCACGCATCGGCGCAACGCACTTCCCAGCTCGTCGTGCAAGCCGTGTGACTGCATCATCTCCGAATAGCCCCACAGCATGATGCCGGCGGCCTCAGCCTGCCCTGCGCGTATGGCTCGATGCAGGTGCATCCGGTTAAAGTACGGCGCGATCAACGACGCATCGCCCAATCGCAACCCGATGAACACGCCAAAGCCGGAGAGCAGCCCCTCCCAGTACTCGCCAAACCGCTTTCCCAATCCGGCCTCAGCAATCGCGTCGCGCGCCTCTTCGAAGCGTCCTTGCAGCAAGAAAAGCTCGCACAACTGCAGTGGCAGAAAACGCGCCGTTCCCACCGCGGCGTCGGCGTGTTCCGTTAAGAATTCCTTGGCTCGCTGCATCCACTCCAGCGCCGTCGCTACCAGGCCTAACTCTGCCGCTGTCGTTGCCGCCGCCGTCGCCGTGTAGTACTCCTCGCTGGGTTCACCCAAGTCGCGCGCGGAAACCGTCAACTCTTCAAACATGGAAAGCGATTCTGCGGCAGGGCGGTCGCGGCAGCCCACCGATGCTAACTGCCGGCGATATTGCAATGCGATCGCCGGCTGGGTCAACGCCTCGGCAGGCAGGGCGTCTAAGATGCGCAGCGCCGCGGTGCGGCGTCCGGCGGCTTCGCACAGTTCGGCCCACCCGAGCTCGACCTTCGCCAGTTGCTCGCCGTGCAGCACGTTAGCGAGGCTTTGTAGCTTTCCGTGCATTGCCGACGCCGCGGTGAGCCGGCCGTCGTACCAATAGTCGTGCATGAGACGGAAGAGCTGTTCGAATGCGTCGTCGTCGCGGCCGATCGCGCGATAATGCTGGGCGAGCCTTCTCCGAAGCTTCGAGGCTCCGCGAAACTCGCCCGACGATGCCGCATAATCGGCCAGTTGCTCTTGCGTACTCCACCAGGCATCGGAATCGCGTTCGGCGAGCGCGGCCGCCTTTTTAACCAGTTCTTGTGCCTCACCAAAATCCAAGCGCTTCGCCGCACCTGCCGATGCTTTCTGAAGCGCGATGACGGCCCGGCCGGCTTCTCCCGCATCGGCCCAGTGCCGCGCCACGAACGCCTCGAAATCATCGTTGGATTCTTCAGCGCAACGGTCCGACGCGATACGAAGGTGCAGCGTCTTCCTTTGAGCCGTCACTAACGTCTCGTATAGTGCGGCCCTCATGGCCTCATCGCGAAAAACAAACGACGACGGCCGGCTAGGAATGAGCTCGCGCACGAGCCCCGAGTCGACTCCAGCCTGCAGCGCCCCAATTACGACGCCTCTCGGCTGGTGCGTCAGGCGGACGAGCCACTTTTCGGCGAATTCCGCGCCGAATGCAGCAGCCTGGCGAAGGATCGCAAAGACGGCTGGTTCGAGCTCCGAGCGCAACCGCACGATCCGCGCTTCGGCGGAGTGCGGAATTAGTTGCGCGTTCCCGGATCTGACCTCGGGAAGCCGGCTCACTAACTCGCGCAAGTATCGCGGACTGCCGGCCGCTATTCGTAAAATCGTGGCCGCGGTCTGTGCGTCGGCGGTTTCGCCGCACGCCGACAGCATGGCTTTGAGTAAGATCTCCGAGCGCGGTCGATCGAGGTGAGCCAGATTCATCGAAACCGCACCCGCTCGCGTCCACTCGTCTAACCACGCCGGCAGCGTGCAGCCGATTCCGGACCACTCCCTCGTGCACGCCATCACCACCACGACCCGGTTCGACGCGGACGCGTGAACGAGCGCCTCGACGACGGTGCGATCGTCCGGCGTCGCCCTGTGAACGTCATCAACCGTGCAGAGAATTGGCCGCTGGCGCGCGAGGCGATGCAAATCGCCGTCTCGCAGGGCCGCGGCGAGTTGCTCGGTCAGCGAGTGCTCGCCGCTACCCGACGCTTCGGTGCATCCGAGCGAGATCACGGCCGCAGAACGGGATTCGCGCGCGGCAAGCTCTTGCAAGAACCGCGACTTTCCCAGGCCGGCCTCACCGTTGATCATAACCAGCACGCCGGCGCCCGGTTTGGCGTGCGCTATGAGCTGGCGAACCGTTTTCAACTCCGCGATGTGACCGACGAACGGCCAGGAGGGGCGGCTCGGCGACTCCGCCGTTGAGGGCGCAGGTAGGTAATTCCCCATAGTTTTTCCGACTTGCGGAAAGCTATGCTACGTCCCAGAGTCCATTACATGCCCTTGCTTGTGGGAGTATCAAATGAAGTCTGATCGACAGTGCTTGGCGCGGGCCGTCTTCGGCCCAGTACTTGCCTGCGCCGCCTCGGCGCTGGCTGCCGGTTGCGCCGGCATGCAGCAGACGCCTCCGACGACCTCCCTTGGCGGTCCGGCGATGACGACGCCGATGCAAGGTGCGGCGTCGCTGCCGCAGGCGGGGAAGGGCGGATCGCAAGTCCTTTATGTCTCGAATTGGTATCGCCAGGCCGTAGAAGTGATTTCGGTTCCGAAGCACACGTTGATTAGGGAGATCAGTACGAGCCCGTACTATCCCGACTCGGTTCGCGTGGATAGCTCGGGCGATCTTTGGGTCGCACTCGATAGTTACGGTTCCCAGCCCAGCCTCTGGGTCTACAAGCCGGGAGCGTCGACGCCGTTTCGAGCGTTGAGCGGCATCGGCCAAGCCACGGCGGTGGCGATCGATCGCAACGGTACCGCCTACGTAACCGAGCAGGACAGCAGTGCGGCGACCATCTGGGTGTTCGCGCCCGGCAGCAATCAGCCGACATCACACCTTACGGATCCCAGCGGTACGTGCTGCGGTTGGGTCGCCGTCGACGAACACCATGACGTGTTCTTTGCTTACGAATCTCAATCGGGACACACCGGTGCCATCGACGAGTTCGTGCACGGATCCACGACACCCAAGAGCCTCGGCATCACGCTGGCGACCTTTCCAGGCGGAATCGAAGTTCTTCACGACGGCACGATCGTCGTCACGGAACAAGGCATCGTTGACTTCAACTTGCCGGCAAAAATCGACACGTTTCCAAAGGGCGCCACGACTCCGTCGTCCGTGATTACCGGGGATCCGTACTGCGACGAGTGGGTGGGGCCGGCATTCAACCGCAAAAAGAATCGCATTTATGTCGGAACGATATTCCGCCAGACGAGCTGCTTTATCAGCGGCACGCCCGCCGCCATAAAAGAGTTTTCCTACCCCGGCGGCAAGCTGCTGGCGAAGTTCACCACGGGCATCACCGAGCAAGCCGGCTGGACGCTGCTGGTTCCCGCACTAGACCCGCCGGTCGCCGGTCAATAAAGGCGACTCAGTATTCGAAGATTCGGGGGCGGAAGCGGCGTATGAGGGTGGCGTGGACCATCGCGAAAAAGGCGATCGCAGCGGTCGGGTGTTGCAAGTACACTCGGTTCCGACCCTCGGCGACAACATTCGAATTGCCGTCGAAGTCGTTGCGATTATCGCTGCCGGGTTGTGGGCACTCTACACCTTCGTATACGAGCAACGCATCAAGCCGCTATCTGAGGCACCGGCATTCTCACTGCCGACCATCGTCGATCAAGGCGCGACCGTAAATGGCGTCGCCTTCCTTACAATTCACAAACGGCTCCAAAACACGGGGAACATCCCCGTCGACATCGCTGCTGAGGCGCTCACCGTTTACGGCGAAGTAATCGTGAATAATTCACGGCGCTATAAAAGAATCGAGTCGCCTGCGAGCGTCACGGTGAAAGCTGACGTCCCTCGGCTGCCCACGGCGCTGCTCTTCTCCTTTGCTAAGCTCCGCGCCGGCGCCGTGGGCGGCAACCAGAAGACGGACTTCTTCGTTCCGGCGCACAGCGCGGCGGAAGAAAGCTTCTTGGTCGCGGTCCCCGTCAAAGCGTATCCGGTGATTAAAATCGAGCGCAGGGACTACGTTCAAAAGGCTCCGGTTCGGCCGAAGATCGATATTCGGATCGTCAAGACGCCGCTTGGCGGTTATGACCTGCAGTCGACTCTACTCGAGGGTGAATACGACTCGGAACAGGAGTACGCGATTCGGCCGCAGTGAACGCCTGCGGCACAAATGATAAAGGGCCGGGAATAGACCCGGCCCTTTTGCGTTGTCGCTTTCCTCGAGTGCGGGTTGTTCCCGCCATGCAATAATACCCACGAACCCACCTGCGCTCCAACTATTAAATCTGATTCTAACGCACCGCCCGGACGTCTTCGGTCGGCCGGCGCGCTACACTCAGCTCGGAGGGAAAACTTGGATGAATCGTGCGTTTACGGTATTTTGTGGATTCTGGCTGATCGCCGCACAAACCGGCACGGCGGCGGCGCAAGAACAATACGCGCCGGGAGTCTGGCATTTCCGTTCGGTCGCCTGCGCCGATACGACCGTCAAGTCGGTTCAGCCGCGCCTCACCGGGGAAGGCCAGACGGCGTTCACCACTGCGGACTTCGAAAGCGGCGTGGAGGTCGTCTACGACACGCACTTGGGCAGCGATCCTGCGCATCCCGAGATGCTTGCTTCCGTGACACTGTATGGAGGCGTCCCGGGTGCCGAGGTCATGACGAAAGAGCGCGCCGGAGATCGGGTCCAGGTGTGCTTTATTTCGCGGCCGGCGCCGACCGCCGATTGCAACCCCGACCTCGACGTTCGGGGCCGAGTCTTTCGCGTCTACGACTTCAAGCAGCAGAGACAATACTACGGACAAAATACCGAGCATGGCTGCGGCGGAGCCTAGCAGTCTCAAGAGAGGAGCAAGCTGCGGGTAGACCTAACGAGGTCACGCGATATGACGGATGACAACGATATATATCAAAACTGTCAGACGAGCTGTCCCATGTGCATGAGACAGTGTGATAAGCAGACCGACATAAACGGCCGGCATTCCGGAGAGCATCACTGCTCGACGCACGGCTCGTACCAATAGAATCATAGCCGGTCGCGGGCAGCGTCGATCGCTTTCTGCGATCCGCTAAAACGCTACTCTTGTTTAGAGAACAAGCGTCCGTTCGAACGAACTCTTGTCACTCACCTTTTCCGATTTTGAATTCTGCGCCGCCGCAAACTGGGGCGGAAGTCTAATCAAAAGTTGACGCGTTAACGCGCCGCACCTGAAGTAAGCTCTGGAAAGTTTTTTTTCACAACAAAGACTGAACCAGCGGAGACGAGAGCAGAATCAAAAGCTAACAAAGGCGGGAGAAGCAAAAAAAATGAACGTCTCGAATCCCCCTCGATTCGCATTCATTTCATTCATTCTGGCTGGTCTGTTGACCAGTTGCAGCGGCGCGACGAACCAGTCCACCGTACCTTCACCTAACGCCAACGTGGGTTTGCCGCAAGCAACCGTGCACCGGGCTCTGAGCGGCGACTTCTTAGGGTGCCCCTACCAAACGGGGGACGTCTGGCAGCAAGACATTTCCTCCGCCAAGATCGATCCCTACAGCGCGGCCTACATCAAAGCCACACAGGACGCGGGTGGCGCAAGTGCCTTTACCGTGTGGGCTCCCACCACGAACGAGCTCGTCAATGCTGCGAACTCTTCGACCCAATTAGTCAAGGTTGTGGGGAAGGTGAAATGGCACACCCCGTACTCGCCGTGGCCATGGCAGTCGAACTTCTTCATCTCTCCGATGGGCGACGCTCACGCGCTCGTGCTACAGGAGAGCAACTGCCAATACTATGAAGGCTACAGCGTTTCGTACTCCAACGGAACGCTCGCGATGTACAACGGCGGGATGTGGGACCTAACCAAACCCTTCGTTCGTCCAGCGCAGGGCTCCACTTCCACCGCCAGCGGTATTCCGATCGGATTGGTCGCGGTGCGCCCCGAGGAGCTGAAAGCAGGCGTCATCGCTCACGCGCTCGGATGGGACGGCGTGGCGCATACCTGGTCGCAGACCGCATGCGTTTCGCCCGCCGGAAAGACGGACTGCACCGACGACCTCGCCTATAAAGGGCCGTCCGGTGACAAGCCCCTACCATATGGAGCCCATATGCGGCTGAAGGCGAGTTTTAACGATTCGGCGTTCCCCAACGAGGCAAGGGCGGTTGCCGAAGCGCTGAAGCACTATGGAGCGTACGGCTACGATACCGGATGCTGCAACGCCATCGTTTTTGTCAACGATCAAAATGGCGGCCCGGTGTGGACGAAAGCCGATCAGGCCGCAATCGCGAGCATCGGCATATCGAACTTCGATGTCGTGGTGGCGCCCTGACCGAGTCGCCGGAAGAGTCGGGCTACGGGTTTATCTTAAAGATCGTTCCGCAACCGTTCGTGCTGCAGTTGGTCGACGTTCCGCCCATCGAGGTCGTTCCATAAAGCACACCGTTCATCTGGATTAGCGCCGACTCCGGTGTCGATCCGTCGCCGGCGCCTTGTCCTTGAAAGCTGTGCAGCACCTCGTACCGGCGTCCGGACAAACCGATCTTAAAAATTGTGCCGTCGTTGTCGTCGCCACCCGTGGTGGTCGTCCCGTAGAGCATTCCGTTAACTTCGATGAGTCCGGCAAAGGGGTTCGAGCCGTCGGCCCCTCCGGTAAATTTGTGGAGAACGCGATAACCACTGCCGGACGGGTCGATTCTGAAGATCGTGCCGCAACCGGTACCGTTGCAGATCGAACCCCTCACACCGCCGCCGGACGTCGTGCCGTATAACTTACCATCGAAGAAGATCAGGGTCGATTGCGGATATGCTCCCCGCTTGCCGCCTCTTTCGCCCTTACCTCGAAAACGATAGAGCAGGCTCTCCGCGTGCGGCGCAGCGAGGGCAAAAATCGTGCCACATCCGTTCTCGTCGAAGCCGAGGGTGCAGCCCGTGCCGCCGCCGGCAGAGGTTGTGCCGTACACCGTGTCGCTCACCTTGGTAAGGCCGGCATCGGGAAAGCCCCCGTCGATCGACTTGCTTTCCATCGTTCCGCCCAAGAACGAGTAGACGACGCGTTCGTGGCCCGAAGCGTTTACTTCAAAAACGCTCCCCGTAGCGGACGAACCCGTTCCGCCCAGCACGGTCGTTCCGTATAGTTTGCCCCTTGCTTCAATCAATGGAGCGGCGGGGATCATCCCGTCGCCGACGCCGGCACTGAAGCTATGAACCACCTCTTCGCTTCCGTTTGTATGCACGCGGAATACGGTACCGCAGTCACATCCCGACTGGCTCGGCCGCCCGCCCGAAGAGGTCGTGCCGTAGAGCGCACCATCGAAACGCACCAGCCCGGCTAATGGCTGCGCGCCATCGCCGTTCGTCTGGCCGTGAAAAGCGTAGACGACGCTCTCCTCGCTGGCCGAGCGCAACTCGAACACGGTTCCGCATCCGCCGAGGTAATCGGCGCATGCTCCCCCACCGTACTGCGTCGTGCCGAAGAGCGCCCCATTCATTGCGACGAGATCGCCGACCGGGCCCGCGCCGTCGCTCCCGCTTCGAAAACTGTAGAGCGTTGCATAGCCGTTCGCTTGGGAACGGTGCAGCGACGAGCGGAGACCGGCGCCCGAGAGGCCGGCCGACGACGGCGTGTACGGGCCGCCATTAGAACTACACGCGGCTAAAAACGCCGCGCCCGCCAATAAAAAAATTAAAGCACGTAAATGCAAGATAGCACTCCTACCTCGTCAAGTTTAGCATGCAGCGCCGCGGGCCCTATCGCCAGGCTCATAGGTCGAATGGCTCAATTTTTACGAGTAGGGCCCGCTATCCGCACTCCACGATAAGGCGTCCGGTTTAAGGCGGTTCACGCGCCAAGACCACAACGGGTGGGGCGTCGGCAATTTGGCAGGAACAGTCTACTCGATCGAGCCCTAATAGGCATGGAATTCACGGATGTCGCCATCGTTCGCGCTACCCTCGATGACGTCGCCGCGCTAACGCCGCTCTTCGACGCCTATCGAACGTTCTTCGCGGGCGAGCACGACGCGGCGGAGTCGGGGCCGTTTTTAAAAGAGCGCCTTGGCGCGAGCGAATCGGTCGTTTTTCTCGCGCGCGCTGCCGGCGACGTGGCCGGCTTCATCCAGCTCTATCCGCTCTGGTCGTCCTGGTACTGCCGCCGCATCTGGTTCCTAAGCGACCTCTACGTTACCCAGTTGCATCGCCAGCGCAGAATCGGGCGGCGTCTCGTCGAGCGGGCCGTCGAACACGCAAGAGAGACCGAGGCCTCAAGCGTGATGGTCGAACTGCCGCATCGCGAACCGCATCTTACGCAATTTTATGCAAGCTTGGGTTTCCATAAAGATGACGTCTTCGATCTCGCGCGCTATCTAATCTGAAACGGGAAGCTTTGGTCAACCGAGGCACCGGCGGTATTGCGCGCGATCACGTCGAGCGTAAAGTTATGGCTCACAAAGAACGGGAGCTTTGGCACCGGATTGCCGCCTTCAAAGTGTCCGACGTCGGTTTTCGGTAAATTCGCGCTGAAGCTGGCGATGCGAATCTCGACGCTGGCGACGTTCGACGACGTAAGCACCACGATGTTGAGCGTATCGCCGGCGTGCGGAGTACTCGAGCTCAAATGCACGTAGAGAATCTGCGGCGCCGCGTCGGGTGCCAGCATCAAGATCGTTGGCGTCGCCAACGGCGCCGGCGCCGCTGACGCGGCCGGGCTTGGATTCGGAGACGCGCTCGGCGACGGCGCAACGGCTGCACCGACCAGAGCCAACCAAGCGACGGCGAAGAGGGCTGCGCGCATGCGCGTTTGGTTCCGGCGCACGAGGGAAACTCATCTTGCGTTATGACGAATACCGCACCCGATCTCAGCAAGACTCCACCGCGCAGCGGTCGCGAGATGCTAGGCCGATATGCCTGGCTCGCGCGACTAGCCGATAAAGTTCGAGCAGAGCACGCCGGAACCGAAGGCGAGTACGTTGCCTACTGCCCGCTTTCGATGGGTTTCTTGGACCGCGCCGGGGTGGCCGCAGAGGACTTCGACCGGTTAATTGCTCAGGATGCCGCCGACGCTGGGTTGGTCGCCTTCTTCGACCAGCACGTCTCCGACAAAAATCGTGAGGCGGCGAACCGATTCGTGCTCGACGATAACTCCAGCCACCTCGACGAGGAAGATGCCGAGGAGGGACGCGGCTAGATTAAAGAGGGACGCCGTCAGATAGCGAAATAGGGCGGCGGTGAACACCCGCTCCGATATACGCAACGTCGCGATCGTCGCCCACGTCGATCACGGCAAGACAACCCTCGTCGACGCCATGCTGCGCCAGAGCGGCGTATTTCGCGAGGGCCAGCAGGTTGCGACGCGCGTCATGGATTCCAACCCGCTCGAGCGCGAGCGTGGAATCACGATCCTATCCAAGAACACGGCCGTCCGCCATGGCGCCGTAAAGTTCAATATCGTCGACACGCCCGGACATTCCGACTTCGGCGGAGAGGTCGAACGCGTGCTGCAGATGGTTCAGGGCGTGCTGCTGCTGGTGGACGCCGCCGAAGGCGTGATGCCGCAGACGCGTTTCGTGCTGCGCAAGGCGCTCGAACTGGATCTGCGCGCGATCGTGGTCGTCAACAAAATCGATCGTAAGGATGCGCGGCCGCAAGAGGTCGTCAACGAAACCTTCGATCTCTTCGTCGAGTTGGGTGCCAACGACGAGCAAGCCGACTTCCCGGTGATCTTCACCAACGCCAAGGCAGGCATCGCCAAACGTTCGCTCGAGGACCCGGGCGACTCGTTGGAGCCGCTCTTCGAAACGATCGTCGCCCGCATCCCCGAAGCCCCCGCCGAAGACGGCCCGTTCCAGCTGCTGATCTCGGCCATCGACCACAATCGCTATGTGGGTCGCGTCGGTATTGGCCGCATCTTCCGCGGCAGCGCGCGGCGTAACGATCCGATCGTCAAGATCGCACGCGAGGGTGAGATTACCGTCGGATTGCGCCTTACGACGCTGCTTACGTTTGCCGGGCTCGAGCGCATCGATGTCGAGGAGGCCGCTGCCGGCGACATCGTCTGCATTTCCGGAATCGACGATCTCAACATCGGCGACACGCTCGCCGATGCCAACGCTCCCGAGAGCATCACCGCCGTCGCCGTAGACGAGCCCACGGTCTCGATGTTCTTCAGCGTCAACAACTCACCGTTTGCCGGGCGCGAAGGAAAGTTTCTGACATCGCGCCAGATTCGCGAACGCTTGGTGCGCGAGCTCGAGTCGAACGTGGCGCTGCGCGTAGAAGACACCGCCTCGCCCGATACGCTCGAAGTGCGCGGCCGCGGCGAGCTGCATCTGGCGATCTTGATCGAGACGATGCGGCGGGAAGGTTACGAGTTGGCCGTCTCCAAGCCTCAAGTCATCCTGCGCGAGCGCGATGGGCAGCGCTTCGAGCCGATCGAGTACGTCGTGGTCGACGTTCCCGAAGAATATAGCGGCCCCGTCATCGAGGCGCTCGGGCAACGTAAGGCGACGATGTCGAACATGCTTAGCGTCGGCGACTCTCGTCGCTTCGAGTACACCATGCCAACGCGCGCGATCTTCGGGCTGCGCGGCGAGCTTTTGACGCTTACGCGCGGGACCGCCCTGCTCTCGCACACCTACTACGATCACCGCCCGTGGCTGGGTGAGCTGCCCGGACGCAGCATTGGTACGCTCGTCGCCAGTGACACCGGGAGGACGACCGGTTACGCGCTAATGGGTCTCGAGCAGCGCGGCCGTTTCTTCGTTGGACCGGGCGTGGACGTTTACGAGGGGATGGTCGTCGGGCGTGCCAACGACAACTACGACGTCTCGCTCAACGTCGTGCGCGAAAAAAAGCTCACCAATATGCGCGCCGCCGGCTCCGACGAGAACGTTAAGCTGTCGCCGCCCGAAGAGCTTTCGCTCGAGCGCGCCATTGAGTTCATCGAGGACGACGAGCTCGTCGAAGTAACCCCCAAGTCCATTCGGCTGCGTAAGCGCGTCCTCGATGAAGGCGACCGGCTGAAGATGCGCAAGCGCGAAGCCGCTAAGGCGTAGGGTGCAGCTTTCGCGTTAAATAATCGACCGTTGCCGTGTCGGCGGTCAGCCACGCCTGGTAGCGGAAAAACCCGTGGATTTCGTTGGGGATGACGATCTGCTCGTAGGGCACGCCGGCGGCGCGCAAGCGCTCGACCAAATCCACCATCTGGTGAAACTCCACGTTGCGGTCGTCGTCGCCTTGAATAAGCAGCACCGGCGATTTCCAGGTCGCGATGGCGGAATCGGGCGACGACTCCCAAGCCACCTTCATCAGCGCCTTGGTATTGTAGCGCTGGTAGCGCTTGAGTTGAGTGAAACCCCAGACCGGATTGTCGATGTCGAGCGACCAATCGTGCACGCCGTGAAAATCGACGCCGGCCTTAAAGATGCTGGAGTTGCGCGCGAGTGCCAGCGCGGTGAGATAGCCGCCGTACGAACCGCCCCAAATTCCGATGCGATTTGGATCGACCGACGGCTGCTTCTGCAGAAACCGCGCTCCGGCGACGACGTCCTGATACTCCGATGCGCCGGTCGGCCCCCAACGCGCCGGGTAGTTGAAGTCGTGTCCGTAACCAATGCCGAGCCGATAGTTCACGGAAAGAACGACGAAGCCGCGGCTCGCCAGCGCCTGATTCACGGCGTAGGCGTTGGAATAATAATCCATGTAATGCCAGGTCAGCATCATCTGGCGCGGCGGACCGCCGTGCACGAAAATAACGCCTGGATGCTTGCCGGCTCCGGCGGGTTCGAAGAGTTGGCCGTGAATCAGCAAGCCGTCGGGCGCTCGAAATGAGACTTCCCTCGGTGTGATCAGGTCCGATGCGGGGAAGTCGCTGGCGATCAGATTTTCATCGAGCGCGCGCTGCGCCTCGCCGGTCTGCAGCGTGACGAGCAGCGGCTGCTGCGCGGTGGCGCGATTGAACGCGAGCGCGCCGTTCCCCAGCGGAACGGGATTCGTCTCGCTGCTGGCGCCGTGCGTTAGCTGCGTCACGTTGCCGCTGGCGACGTCGGCGCGGAAGATGTGCCGCCGGTCGTCATCGCCGGCAGTCGATCCGGTGTTAGCGCTGTAGACGACCGACGCACGATCTGGCGACATCGCGACGTCTTCCACCATGAACGCACCGGGGGTGAGCAGACGCGCGGCGCCGCCACTTGCAGAGACCGAATACAGATGCAGCCAGTTCTCTTGCGAGCTCTTAAAGACGAGATGGTTGCCGGCCGCCCACTCCATGAACGGCCCACCGGCCGACTGCGGAAGCGTGCCGCGCGGCGTGTTCGGACTCGACCAGACGAGATGCGCGGCGCCGCTGCCCGCGTCGCCGTCCCAGATCTCCCAGGGAACCGGGTTCCACGTGAGCGGATCTCGCGGCGGACCACCGTCCCCATGCAGCCGCACGAAGGCGATCTGCGTGCCGTCGGGCGACCAGCGCGGCATGAAATCCTGAGACGTCGTTGGTGCGATGAAGCTTAGCGCGCCGGCATCGCTGCGATAGACACCGATAAAGCTGTGATCGGTACGCGCCGAGACGAAGGCCAGGGCCGTCCCGCTGGGCGACCACTGCAGATCCGAGTCTTGCCCGCTATCAAAGAAGAGCCGCTTTGGAGCGGCGCTCGCATCGATCGGCGCAACCATCACCGCGCCGCCGTTGGTGTAGGCTACGCGCGAGCCGTCGGGCGAAATCGCCGGGGCGTCGCCCTCGCCGATCAGTTTTGGAGCGCCGCCGGCCGTCGCTGCCGACCACACCTGCATCTGCGGCTGCGTCGTGCTCGATGCGGCGTTGGGCTGCAGCGGTTCCGGCCAGTTGGCGTCGTGATCGCCGCCGCGCACGTAGACGACGTGGGCGCCGTCGTTGGAAACGACCAGATCGCTGAGCTCCTGGCCGTCGTCGCCGCCCGACGAGAAGAGCTGCTGCGGCGCGTAATCCGGCGCACGAGCAAACCAGAGCGTGCGAACCCCGCGCGTGACCAGCGCGTAGGCAATCGCGGTGCCGCGGTCGTTGCCGGCGAGCGCGGCGGGAAACGGATAACCGAGGAGACCGGTGAGCGTCAATGCAGCCAGCATCGGCGCTCTTTACGCCGTTGCGGCGACCCGTTCCCCGATAGTGAAGGTCAGCTCGCCCTTGTTCTCGTCGAAACCAACGTCTACGGTATCTCCGTCGTCGATCTCGCCGGCCAGGATCTTGCGCCCCAGCGGCGTCTCCAGCTCGCGCTGGATCGTGCGCTTGAGCGGACGCGCGCCATAGTGCGGGTCGTAGCCGGCCTTGACGATGTGGCGCTTTGCTGCGTCGGAGAGCTCGAGTTTGACGCGACGTTCGGCCAGACGCTTACGCAACCGCTGCAGCTGCAGGTCGACGATCGTCAGCAACTCGTCTTCGGTGAGGGCATGGAAGACGATGATTTCGTCGACGCGGTTAAGGAACTCCGGACGGAAGTGCTGGCGCAGCTCGTCGAGCACCGTCGCGCGCATCACCGCGTAATCGGCGCCGTCTAAAGAGCCCTTATAGTCGAGGATGCGGTGGCTGCCGATATTCGACGTCATGATCACGATGGTGTTTTTGAAATCGACCGTGTGGCCCTGACCGTCGGTCAGCCGTCCGTCGTCGAGAATCTGCAAGAACACGTTGAAGACGTCAGGGTGCGCTTTTTCGACTTCGTCGAAGAGAATCACCGAGTACGGCCGGCGGCGCACCGCCTCGGTAAGCTGACCGCCTTCCTCGAAGCCGATGTAGCCGGGCGGGGCTCCGATCAAACGCGCGACGGTGTGCTTTTCTTGATACTCCGACATGTCGATGCGGATGAGTGCGCGTTCGTCGTCGAAGAGATATTCGGCGAGCGCGCGCGCCAGCTCGGTCTTACCGACGCCGGTCGGCCCCAGGAAAATGAACGAACCGATGGGACGATTGGGATCGGCCAAACCCGAACGCGAGCGCAGTACGGCTTCGGCAACGGCGTCGACCGCTTCGTCCTGGCCGACGACTCGCCGATGCAGCTCGTCTTCGAGGTGCAGCAGCTTCTGCTTCTCGCCTTCGAGCAGCTTGGAGACCGGAATGCCGGTCCAACGCGCGATCACGCCGGCAATGTCGTCTTCGTCCACCTCTTCCTTGGAGAGGCGCGCGCCGTTGTTATGCGCCAGTTGCTGCTCCTCGGATTCGAGCTGCTTCTCCAGTTGCGGCAGCGTGCCGTAGCGAAGCTCGGCCACCTTGTTGAGATCGTACTGACGCTCGGCATGCTCGATCGCCAGCTTCGTTGCCTCGATCTCCTCGCGTAACTTCCGGAGCTTTACCGCCGCGTTCTTCTCGGCTTCCCATCGCACGCGCAGGCGCGCCTGATCTTCGCGCAGCCTGGCGATCTCTTTTTCCAGCTCTTCTAGACGGCGGCGGCTGGCGCTGTCGCCTTCCTTGCGCAGTGCTTCGCGCTCGATCTCCAGCTGCAGCACCCGCCGCGAGACCTCGTCGAGCTCCTGCGGCATCGAGTCGATCTCGGTGCGCAGTTTTGCCGCCGATTCGTCGACCAAGTCGATGGCCTTGTCGGGCAAAAAACGATCGGTGATATAGCGATTGCTCATCGTCGCTGCCGCAACGAGCGCCGCATCCTTGATGCGTACGCCGTGATGAGCTTCGTATTTCTCCTTGAGGCCGCGTAGAATCGAGATGGTATCCTCGACGCTGGGCTGATCGACCGCCACCGGCTGGAAGCGCCGCTCTAATGCAGCGTCCTTCTCGATATATTTGCGGTATTCGTCGAGCGTCGTCGCGCCGATCATGTGCAGCTCGCCGCGTGCCAGCATCGGCTTGAGCAGATTACCGGCATCCATCGCGCCTTCGGCTTTCCCAGCACCAACGACCGTGTGCAACTCGTCGACGAAGAGGATGATCTGCCCCTCAGAAGACGCGACATCTTTGAGGACGGCCTTGAGCCGCTCTTCGAACTCGCCGCGATATTTAGCACCGGCGATCAGCGCGCCCATATCGAGCGACACGATACGCTTGTTCTTCAACCCTTCGGGCACGTCGCCACGCACGATGCGTTGCGCCAAGCCCTCCACGATGGCCGTCTTGCCAACGCCGGGGTCGCCGATGAGCACCGGATTGTTTTTGGTGCGGCGCGACAAGACTTGTATAATGCGGCGAATCTCTTCGTCGCGGCCGATCACCGGATCGAGCTTGCCGCGCTCGGCCTCGAGCGTCAGGTCCCGGCCGTACCGCTCGAGCGACTTGTAGGTGCCTTCCGGATCTTTGGTCGTGACGCGCTGGTTGCCGCGGACCTGGCGCAGCGCCTGCAAGAGCTTGTCTTTGGTTAAACCTGCGTCGCGGAAGATCCGGCCGGCTTCGCCGGACGCCTGGGCCATCGCCAGCAGAACGTGTTCCACCGACGTGTAGTCGTCTTGCAATGCTTTGGCTTCGTTCTCGGCCGTGCTCATGATCCGCGCCAGCTCGGGCGAGAGCGTAACCTGCGCCGAATCGGCGCTGCTGCCGCTCAAACGCGGAAGCTTCCCGATGGCCTCCTCGGCGCGCTGCGCGATCGCTTTCGGATCGGCCCCCGCCGCAGCGAGAATGTCGGGCGCGATGCCGCGCTCCTGGTCGAGCAGCGCGGCAAGCATGTGCTCGGGAGTCGTTTGGGTATTATGTTCGTGCAGCGCGCGCGAATAGGCGGCGTTGAGCCCTTCGGCAACGCGCTCGGTCATCTTATCTACGTTCATTTTTCAACTACCATGGCTAAAGCGTCCGGTACTCGGTGCTGACGCGCTCGACCTCCGCCTGGTACTTGGCTCCTTGTTCGCGCTGCACCGCCGTCGGCGCCTGAAACGACGAGCCCATCCGGCCGATGAGGTCGAATACGTGTTCGCGCAGCCCGGCTGGTCCGCTCAGGTCCTCGATATTGCGCGGATTATAGGTTAGTTGCCGGCGGAACGAAGCGAGCACGGCGGATTGTTTCGGCGTTGCGTGCTTGAGACGGGCGTCGATCTGATTGAGCAGGGTATCGATCGTTCCCAGATCTCGATAGAGCGTCGCCACAAAGTCGTATCGTTCTTGGTAGCGCGAAGCCGCCGGATCGCGAGGGTCCGCTTTGACCGTTACCGGTACCGTTGTCGCGGTTCCAGCGACCGTTAGGCGAACGGTATACGCACCGGGTAGAACTTCCGCGCCCTCGTCGGGACCTTCGTTTCCTTTGAACGTTCCGTTCCACTTTGCCGGACCGTTCTCGCGAAGATCCCACGACGCGCGATTGAGGCCGATGCGCTTGGGAACGTCCTTACTCTCCAGTCTACGAACGACGTTGCCGCGCGCGTCAACGATTTCGAGCGCAACGGTCTTGGCGCTGCGCGGCAGATAATAGTTGACGATCGCACCGTACGGCGCGTTGGATCCGACGAACTCGTTTGGCGGGACGGTCGGATCGGTGAACGTATTGACGGGTGCCCATTGCCACATGCGATAGGCGTCGCGCGGCGAGAACAGCGCGACGTTTCCCGATTGCGTGCGCGCCCATTGCTGCAACGGCGTCAAGTCATCGAGAATCCATACCCCGCGGCCATGGGAAGCGACCACGAGATCGTTGGCGTCGGGTTGAATCTCGAGATCGTAGATTGCCGTTGCCGGCGCGTCGAGCCGGAGCGACTGCCAATGGCCGCCGCCGTCCATGGTTATCCAAATACCGCGATTGGTGCCGGCGTAAAGAACGTTGCCGTTGCGCGGATCCTGCCGGATGCTGCGCGCGAATTGATTGGGCGGGAGATTGCCGGAAATGGAGTGCCAGTGCGCGCCGTAGTCATCGGTGCGCAATAGATATGGCCGGTCGTCGCCGAGCAAGTGCCGCTCGACCGCGATGAACGCGGTCCCGGCAGCGGAGCGCCCGACGTCGAGCCCCATGATTCGGCCCCACGGCGGCACCAGCGACTCCGGCGGCGAGACGTTCGTCCAATGGAGGCCGCGATCGCGCGTCACTTGCACGAGGCCGTCGTCGGTCGTCACCCAGATCATCGCGTCGTCGAGCGGGGTCGTCGCGATGTAGAGAATCGTGTCGTAGTTCTCTGCGCCCGACAGGTCGTTGCCGATCGGGCCGCCCGTGTTGCCCTGTTTGCTCGCATCGTTGCGCGTTAGATCCGGACTGATGACCGTCCAGTTCTGCCCGCGATCGGCGCTTTCGAAGACGACGTTACCTCCGAGCAGCGCTTTCCCATCGCTGGTGAATGCCAGCGGGGAATCCCAATTCCACCGATAGCGCAGGTTACGCGGGGCCGTCTCCCCGTTCGACTCGGCGTCGGGTGAGACTTCGTAGACCTGCTTCGTCCCTTCGTTGAAGAGATAGACTTGTCCGGTATCGGACGAGGTCGACGTCGACCAGATATACGACGGGTCCTTCGGGTCGAAGACCGCCCACATACCGTCACCGGGACCGACTTGATACCAGTCGCGATTCATCACGCCGATGGAGCTGTCGCTCGTCGACGGACCGCACCAGCTATTGTCGTCCTGCAGCCCGACGCAAACGCGATAATACGGAACGCGGCGGTCGAATCCGACATGGTACGGCTGGGCGAACGGCAGGTCGTAGGGCTGCCAAAAGTTCGCACCGCCGTCTGAGGAAAGAATAACGCCTTCGTCATTGCCGTTAATGATGCGTCTCCCGTCGGCGGACCACCAGATTGCATGATAGTCCCAACCCGCGCCCTTTGAAATCGCGTGAAAAGAACGGCCGCCGTTGGTGCTCATCGAAAGGATCAGCGATACGTTGATCAAGCGATCGGGGTTTGCCGGATTGACGTAGATGCTGCTGAAGTAGAACGACCGCGCGCCGAGGAACGGGCTGTGCGGCATCTTCCGCCACGTCACGCCGCCATTATCGGAGCGCCACAAATCGCCCTCACGAGATTGTATCAGCGCATACAGGCGTTGCCGCGCACCCGCTGCCAATCCGATGCGTCCGGTCAAACCCGGCGGTAGTCCGTTGCCGGTTAACTTGCGCCACGTCGCGCCGCCGTCATCGGAGCGATAGATGCCGCCCGCGGGCCCGCCGCTGTCGAGCCGCCACGGTAGGCGACGGATCTGCCACATGCCGGCAAAGAGCGTCGACGGACGGCCGGGAACGCGCACGAGCGACGAAACTCCGCTCGAGGGCCCCGCGTAGAGCGTCCGCTGCCAATGCGCCCCGCCGTCGCGCGTAATGAAGATTCCGCGCTCGGTGGAGTCGCTCGAAACCCGTCCTAGCACGCCGACGACGACGGTGCGCCGGTCGCGCGGATCGACGTTGATTGCCGAAACGTGCGCCGAGCCCTCGAGGTCGATGCGTTGCCAGTGCTTTCCGCCGTCGATGCTGTGAAAGACGCCGCCGCCCGACTCGACGGTGTTGCGCGGATTGGATTCGCCGGTTCCGACCCAGACGTCACGATCGTCTTGCGGGGCGATGGCGATTGCACCGATCGGCGCCACGGGCTGTTTGTCAAAGACGGGCACCCATGACGCTCCGCCGTCGGTCGACTTAAAGACGCCGCCGCCCGCGCCACCCGCGTAATAGAGTGCAGGATCGCGGTCGCTCCCGGCGACGGCGCTGCTCCGTCCGCCGCTGATCGCCGGGCCGATCTGCCGATAGGAAAGACCGGCGAAGGGCCCGCTATCGCTCTGCGCGCCGGCCGGCACCGCGAGCGTCGCGAGGAATAAACCGAGGAAAAGCAGTCGCAACGCCATCGTCATTTCTTTACGCTACGGCCGCGAAGCAGCCTGTTGCCAGGAGGGTCCCGCAGGCCAAGTCGGAAGGCCGCCGCGATGCTGGAGATTGTCGCCGGTGCGGTGCGGGCGTACTACCTGTTCGACGTCGCCGATACCATCGATCTGGCAAAGACGAGCGCACTGGGCGGCGACAATCGCGCGCCGGCCGCGCTGCCGTTGCACCAGCACGCCCAGCCCTACCTTCAGTTTCCGCTGCCGCCGTTGGTGGCGGCGCTGCCCGATGCGACTATTGGAGACTTACGCTGCTCGGTTCGCTTGAAGCTCTACGATTATGGAGTTGTTTCGCTGCGATTGAGCTTCCCCGCCATGGGCACGTGGAACGACCTCATCGCCCTGACCGAGCGCGCGCGTAGCGACGAACGCATCCTCAACTTCGCTCAAGCCACCGTCGACCGCATCTGCGACGAATACGCCCACGCGCTCGACGACCGGCACGAAGCCTTGGTGGAGGACTACGTGATCGTCGAAGTCGATCGCTTCTCGGAGGCGATCGATGCCGAGACGCTGCTCGACGATCATTCGGTAGCGCTGGCCGGTCTTTTGATCGGCGAGCGCAAGCGTCTGGCAGCGAGCGAAGCCGAGGAAGCCCTGCGCGTCCGCTTTTCATATTTCGAAGACGACCTAACGATCGTGCAGTGGGATACGGCCTTCGTCTACGACCGGCGCGAAAGCGCGCGTGCCATCGAGGACATTCTCGAATTCGCCAACTCTCAGCTGCTGGAGCTGCGCACGTACGACGCACAGCTCGACAGCGAGCTCGACACAATTTATAAGATGCAGCCGGCCGGGCCGGCGCGTTCGCTCAGCGGCGGGCGCGAAGCCGAACAAGCCGCGACGCTGCGCTACCTAATCGTCGATATTCTCGAGCTCACCGATCGCTCGACCAACGCGCTCAAGCTGGTCGGCGATGCCTATTACGCGCGTATCTACCGTGCAGCCGCGGCGCGCCTCGGCCTCTCCGACTGGCAGGGACAGATCGACACGAAGCTGGCTTCGGTGGGAGAAATGTATCGTTTCTTCAGCGATCAGTCGCGTAGCCGGCGCGATCAGTTTCTCGAACTGACGATCGTCGTACTCGTTGCGGTCGAGGTTGTGCTCGGCGTTCTAACGTTGCTGCACTTTTAACAGGGCGGCCATTTTGTCTGGGTCGAGTAGGGCGACTCGACGACGCAGGACTTTGGCTGAGGCGGGATCTCCGGCGGCGACAGTTTTTCGCGCACCGGCGTCAGTTGCTTGTAGGCCGGCTCGTTCCAAACGTTATGCTTCCTCGCGACGGGGCCGCAGCCCCCACCGTCCCAAAAGCCCGATTGCGTTCCGTCTTTACGGACCTCGGTGGCGATGTTGTACGAAAATCGCACCGGACCGCAAGCAACGCTCGGATATTGGTTCCAAACATAAATGGCGGTGTTTCCGCCGCCCTTTACCGGGTTGCGGTTGATCACGCGGTTGCGGTCGACGATTTGCCGGGTACCGCTGGCGATGCCGATGCCGCAGGCGCCGGTGTCAACCAGCACGTTGCCGAGCATCGCGACCTGGTTTGCGCCGTCGTCGGCGATAATGCCGCAGCCCGACGGGCTCTCGCCGCCGGTAACGTAGTTATCCTCGGCCTTGAACGACTCGCCGAGACCGAAGTTGATCGAATCTTCCTGGTCGTCGGGATAGAGATAGCGCCGCGAATTGCGGCTGCTCAGCGTATAGTTTTTTCGCACCACAATGCGATGGACGTTCCAGGCCTGCACGTTCTGGCCGCGAGGGAACGGCCCGCGCGGATTGAGTAGAAAGTTTCCGGCGATCGACAGGTCGCTGCCGCCCAGCGGGGCCTCGACGTTCGACTCGCCGTACGCGATCACGTTCCCGGCTACGATCGCGTTGGTAACGTTCTCCAGCAGCACGCCGTCGTTACGATCGCAGCAGCCTTTGCTGCGCGTCTCGGGGTGAATATAACTATCGTAGATCCGTACGAACCGGCTGCCGCTTACGCTCACCCCATTGCCGCCACAGGGACCGATTTGCGAACGTTCGATCGTTATATCGGTCGAATGCTCGATGCGAACGCAATCGCCCGACTCCGTGGAGATATTTAGGTTCGTGTAGACGTGATGATGCTTGTTGCCGATCACGAAGGTTCCACTCGCCCGCGAGGCGCCGGCCTTACCGATCGCGGAGGGGAGTGCGCCGGTCGCCGGCGGCGAGCCGGCGCACGCGGTCGCGCAGCCCACCAAAGATGCCCAGAAGAGCAGGCGAAACGGCATCCTCACCACGATATATTTAGGGTTTCGCTTTGCGCTTGGAGGAACATGCCGTGAAATCGCTCTCCGCTCTGTTGCCGGGTCTCGTTGCTCTCTGCTTACTCACCGCCTGCGCGGGGCCGCAGCGCACGATTCCGCCGGCCGCGCCCCAAAGTGGAGCTGCCGTTGCGAGCACGCCGGCAACGCTCGGCGTTACAACCGTCGACGTCGAGAGCGGACGCAACGCGAAGATACTCTACTACCACCTGATGCCGCTTCGCGCGCAACACCGGGGCGCCGACGGCTCGGGGGTGCGTAAGAAATATCCGGCCGACTTGGTTCGCCGGAAAGGCGCGGTCATGAAGACGGCAGCCTCGTACAATATCTACGTCAACTGCAAGGCCGGCGACGAGAGTTGCTGGGGCGATCCCGAAGGATTCCAAAAGAACCTGGCCGGCAGCAGCTTTGCCGGCTTACTCACGCAGTACACCCACACTTCGCCCGACGGCTACACTTTCGCCGGTTCGTTCTCGCTGAAGTACAAGACGTACACCAACCTCCTGTACCAAAACGACCTGCTTGCCATCGTGCACGCCGCGCTGATGAAAAACGGTAAGAAAGCCGGCTACACCAGCATGTACCACGTCTTTCTTCCTAAAGGCACGGACACGTGTTTCGACCGCTCGCGCTCGTGTTATTCTCCCGACCATCGCAATACTTTCAACTTCTGCGCCTACCACGAAAGCGTCTCGTTCAAGGACGTCCGCGACGTGGTAATCGTCTCGATCGAGCCCTATCAAAAAATCAGCTTCTGCGCCTCGCGCGCCTCTTCGGGGGCGAGCGCGCTCACCAACTCGACCGTCTCGACCCTGGGACACGAAACGTTCGAATCGATTACCGACCCAGGGCCGGCCTTCGCCTGGTTCAACTTTACCTTCTTCTCGGAAGTCGCCGACCTGTGCGAGACCTTCCAGTGGAAGATTCCGTTGAACGGCGTGACCTACAGCATTCAGCCGATGTACTCGAACACATATCACGCCTGCGCCGACGGACCGTAACGCCTAGGACGTCTCGACCGCGAGCCGCTCGCTCCACTTGATCCGGCCCGTCGCTTGCATGGCGACGAACAGCGTGATGATGGCGCCAATGGTTATCGTGAGACCGCTCCATCCCTCGTTGAATAATGCGTACGAGAAGAGGATGAGATAGACGAGCTGGGCCAGCGCGCTTTCGACGGCGGCGAAGCGCCACCCGACGACGAGGCGCAGGTAAGATATCGTCAAAAAGAGCGTGACCGCCGAGCAGATAGCGAAGGCTGCCTCGATCGCGACGCGATCGACCAGATACGCGAAGAGGAGGTGGAACGCGAAGAACGAGGCAGCAAGAAAGAAATAGTTGATGGGGTGTAGGTCGACGTTGCGTAACGTGGTGATTACGAGCATAACGAAGAAGTAAAAGAAAAGCGCAACCGGCGCCCAAAGCGTGATTCTCTGAGCGAGCGGGCCGGGTTGGAGCGGGTACGGGAAGGTCATCCCGATGCTGTTGCCGGTTACCAGCGAGGTGTAGTGCCAGCCGAGCCGCCAGCCGTTTCCGGAGCGTCCTTCGTCGACCGGCAGCAGCGTTTGCGACGGAAAGTCGATGGCGTCGAAGTTCGTGGTCATCGTGAGCGCGAAATCGTCAATCGATTGAACGCCGGTTCCGAAGCAATAAGACCACGTTTCCATGCCGCGTGACGAATAGCCGATATCGATGGTCGTCTCTTTACCTGGCGGCAGATCGAAGCTCACGTAGCCGCTGTCGAGGGAGGCCGGATCGGCGATGCGCCGTCCGCCTACCACCGCAGTAAAATTCGCGTACGTCGCCTGACTTGACGGAAAACCGAAGTGTACCGAAAGCTCCGACGACGGGGTATTATTGCGAACTTTATACCGAGCTGCAAAGCGGACGGAGTAAAGGTTATACCAGAGCAGTCCAACGCGACGCTGTTCGAGATTCAGCTTTACGTCGACGCGGCCGCTGCGCAGCGGAACGGCGACGTTTTCATACCCGCGTTCGACGCGCTTCTTATCTCGATTGTAGGTCTCTCTAGCGACGCGGGCCTGGACGGACGGCGCGGTCTGCGCCTGAGGGCCACCCCATTGCGCCGTCAGCTTGGCGCGTTGCGTGGAGTCGGAGTCCGAGGTGCGCTGTACGAGCGTCCCTCCTAGGATCATCCAGGCAATCCCGGCACCAATAAAAATAACGGTAATGGCGATCAGACGCTTGAGCATGCCCACCTCACAGAGAGTCCCGCATTGGTACTTTGCGCCGCAAAGTCAATTACTTTGTAACACAAAGTAACGCGGAACGCAAGAGTGGATCGCTAGGGGAGGTTTGAGCTACGAGCGGGAGGCGGCGGTTCGGCGCAGCGTGCGGAAGTCTCCACTGCGGATCGTAACGCCGTGGCCGTCGAGCCACTCCAGCATCGGCACGGCGTATTTGCGTGACGTCCCTAACAGGTCGCGAAACTCGGCGGCGGTCATGCGTTCCCTCTCGCTGAGCAGCGTTTCGACCCGCGTCCGGATATCTGCGATTTGCGAGCCGCGATAGAGATCGTCGCCGACTTTCACGAGGGCGCCGCGCGCGAGCAGCGTGTCGAAGGCTTTGACCGCGCCGGCGAGCTTAGCGAGTTTCACCGCCGCTGCGGCACCGGCAAACGGTATCGGCAGGAACGGCTGCTCCTCGTCGAGCGGAACGAGATGATCGAAGAAGGCGCGCTGCTCGGACGTAAGCGCCGGCTCGTGATCGACGGTGCAATAATAGCCGCTGCGATGCAACAGCCGCCCCTCAGAAACAAACCGCTCCATGATGCGGACGAGCAGCGGCTCACCGATGCCCAGCGAACGCGAAAGAGCGAGCGAGGTCACGCCCATCGCCCACGACTCACGTTCTTGTGCGTCACGCAAACCTTCGATGACGCGGGCCAGCAACACGCGTGCCGCGGCACCATCGACGTATTCGGCCGGCCGTTCGATCGGCAGCGCTTCTTCTCGTTCGACCAGGCGCTCCAACACGTCGCGAGCGGCTCGCTCGCGCAAGTTTGCCGTCAGCGCGACGGCGGCGAGGTCCACGGGCTGCAAGCCGCGTTCGCGTAAAAGCGTGACGGCGGCGCGCTCGGCAGCGCCCTCGCTATCGGCGTCGTCCGGTATGTCGAGCGCTTCGACGTGCCCACCGCCCAGCAGCGTCATCGGCGACGGCCGGCGCAACACGAAACGCAGGCCCGGGAAGGCAACAACCGGTTCACGCAGGTGCAGGTTGGCACGCATTTCGTTCGCATTGACCGAGCCATTCTGGGCGACGAGCGTCCCGAGAACTTCGCTCGAACCAACGTATGCCCGGACCGCCGTCCGGCGGCCGATGAGCGACAGCGCGCTCTGCAATGGTACGAAACGAACGGCGAAGTTGGTGCGCGCGGTGAGCTCGCGTCCGACGATGGCGTGGCCGCGCTCGATTTCGTGGCGATCGATGCCGGGAAGGTTGAGCGCGACGCGAGCCCCGGCTTCGACGCTCGGCCGCGTCGAACCGAAGACTCCGATGCTGCGCACGTGCGCCGCCTTGCCGCCGGGCTCGACCATCAGCGTTTCGCCCGTTTCGATCCGGCCTTGCATCAGCGTGCCGGTGACGACGGTGCCTAAGCCGGGCAGCGAAAAGACGCGATCGACCGGAAGATAGGCCGGTGCGTCGGTGTTGCGCGGCGGCAGCGCCGCAAGCTCCTCGTGAAGCACGTTCCGTAATGTGTCGAGATTCTCGCCGGTGACGACGGAAACGGGATAGATCGGGGACGAGGCAGCGATCGTTCCCTGTAGATGCTCGGCGATACGCCGCGCAGCGTCGTCTCTTTCGGCCTCGTCGATCAAGTCGATCTTGCTGACCACGACGATGATGCGCCGGACGTTGAGAAACTGCAGGATTTGCAGATGCTCGAGCGTCTGCGGCATCACGCCCTCGACTGCGTCGACAATCAGCAGCAGCAACTCCATGCCCGCCGCTCCGGCCAGCATATTGTGCAAAAATCGTTCGTGCCCGGGAACGTCGACGATGCCGCCCTCGACTCCGTCATCAAAACGCAGATGCGCAAACCCCAAGTCGAGCGTCATGCCGCGCTCTTGTTCCTCGACCAAGCGATCCGGATTGGTTCCGGTCAGCGCGGCAACGAGCGCCGACTTTCCGTGGTCGACGTGACCCGCCGTTCCAACGATATGCACGGGGCTATCCCGTCGCGTGACGTGGCGCTAGGTGGTACGCGCTAAGGATCTCGCCGGCAGCGCGAAGCCCCGACTCTGCTCCGCCCTCCATGAAGCCTTGGTATTCAACCGACGTGTGCTCGCCGGCGAAATGCACGCGCCCTTGCGGCGTCGCCTCGTGACCGGCAATCGTCGTATACTGACCGACCAGCCAGCACGAGTAGCTCGCCAGAATATTGGGGTCGGCCTGCGCGTTACCGAACGTTGCCTTGCCGTTCCAAGTCTGCGATACGCCCGGCCAAATGCGATCGAGCTGCTCGAAGAAGGCCGTCGCGTGCGCTTTGACGGCGGCCGACTGATCGGCGCGTGCGTACGGCATCGGCGGCGTGTCGAGCATTCCGGCCGCACCGGCGGTGAAAACTTCGATCAACCCGTCTTGGCCCGGTTGCCCCAGCGAGAAGTCCAGCGCGCTCTGTGAGGACAACGTCGTCCAGATCTGGCCGGATGTCGGCTGCGGCCACGGATGTTTGGCCCGCATCCAGGCCCGGCGATCGAACTGCAAGTGCAGTTTGGTGTGATAGCCGTAACCCAGACTCTCTATTGCGTTAGCCTTCGCCGAATCAAAGCCGGCACTCGAGTAATCGAGCCCGCGCAGGGCGATAAACGGTATGGTCAGCACGACGCGATCGGCATAGATGGTCTGGCGCGTTCCGCCGGCGTCAAAGTGCAGTTCGTACGTACCCTTAGGCATACGCCGGATCGCCAGAAGCCGGTAGTTGTGTATGACGCTACCCGCCGGCAACCATTCCGCGATGGCCTCGGGAAGCGACTGGCTCCCGTTGGCAATGATGTACCGCTGGTCGGAGTAGCCCAGAACGTTCATCTCGTGATCTTGGGCGTAGTGTCGTTGTGCCCCCAGCTGCATCACCAAATTCAGCGCGCTCAACTCTTCGACATCGCGCCCATACTCGTTGGCGTACGAAACTTTGATCAGCCGCCCCAGCCGCGAGTTGATTCCTCCGGGAACGTAGCGCTCGATCCAATCGCGCATGCTCAGTGCATCGATGCGCCGCGCCGTCGGCGTCGCGTTTTTGTACGTCGTCGTTGGATCGACTTCGGCGAGCTGCGCCTGCAGGGTGGGGTAGATTTTGGCAAAGTCGCGATCGGCATCGGCCATCGCATAATAGCTGCCGTCGAGAAAGCACGTATCACGAGAGTGCGGCGGCCGGCCGGAATACGTGTCGAGTAACGCGAGCCGAAAGCGCTTCGCCAGACCCCGAATGGTCATGTGCGTCGAGTCGACCATCGCACCGCACCATTCGGTATGCTGGCGCTCGTTCCAATAGGAACGCTCCGAATGCATCCGGCCGCCGACGCGGGACGACGACTCGTAAATCGTCGCAGCGATGCCGGCATCGTGCAGCCGCAAGGCCGTCGTCAGCCCGGCGATGCCGGCCCCGACGATGACGATTTTCTCGCGTCCGCGAGCCTGCGAACTGCTCCACGCGACGAGTTCCGGGATGCTTCCCGCCGCAAGCGCGGCTGTCCCAAGACTGCGGACGAAATCCGCGCGCCGCATTAGAGTTTCAAGCTAAGATTGGCGAAGAAACCGAAGGGCTGCTTCACCGACGAGATGCCGACTTCGGTAATATTGAAGAACGTGCCGTACGGATAGCGCACCTGCGCCGGAGGATTTCGAATGAAGTTGCCCGCCGGCGCGAGGATATTCGATGGAAGATTCGAGTACACGCACGTCACCGAGTTGTCCCAGGCATAACCGCGCTGATAGCACTGATTGACGATGTTGACCGCTTGGAACGTCAGCGTGGCCCGCGGCGTCAAATCGTAACTCGTCTGCAAGTTGAGCGAGAACTGCGACGGCTGGATGAACGCGCCAAGGTTATCGAAGTGGTTACTGTACGGATCGGGAAGAAAGACCGCGCCGATCGAGCCGCCCGCACAGCTGACGCCTGGGGTCGCGGGCGTATTTGACGGTTGCGCTCGGCACGATTGCGGCACGTAGCCCGGCCAAACTAGCGGCGAGCCGTAGTTGGAGCCGTTCATGTAGCGCACCGAGGGTGTAATCGCAAACCGGTCGTGGCGGTAGTTCAGAATCAACGACGCAACGTCGGGCACCGTATAGCCGTTCGCGGCGTTGAAGGGGCTCGGAATCACGTCGTACGGCGCGTACCAGCCGTTGGTATCGAAGAGCGGCTGCAGCGTATCGTGGAAGTACGGATTGGGAATCTTAAGCTTACCCTGATTGCGCGTTCCGGTTTGGCTGTTGGGTAAGATCGCCAGCGCGTTCCCGGGATAGGCGCCGCTGCCGCAGGCTTGCCAGTTCGCCGAGCTCTTTGTCACGCTCGCGCAGGCCGCCGTGTAAGAATTGTAGAGCTCGATCTGCTGGTTAAGCGCGTCGATCACGCTCACCCCATTGATCGGACTATATTTGATGCGGTTCTCGGTATGCGTGTAGGAGACCATGCCCGAGAGGCCGTTGCGGCTGAAGTCGCCGTACTGCATCGAAAACTCGACGCCGTAGGACTCCTGCGTGCCGACGTTGAGTCCGGCCAGCGTTCCCTGCACCGGATTGATGGCTTGAAACTGAAGTTCGTTGCTGGTATTGCGGTAGAACGGCGTGATCTTGTAGGAGAGCTGCGTCCCCTTTAGGTGCTTCTCCAGCGATAAGTCGAAGTTATCGGAGGTATCGGGAGAGATCGCGTGATCCGGTGTGTGATAGCCGTAAGGATAGAACTGCGCGATGAACGATGCGAGATTCTGCTGGTAGGTATTATACTGGTAGTACGACGAGCCTTCGGCTCGCGCGTACGTTCCGGCGGAGCCGCGAATGACGGTGTCGGGATTTATCGTATACGTGAAGGCAAAACGCGGCTCAAAGACGTTCGACGCATTGAATCCGGCGCCGACATTGTAGAGGCCGTTGCCGGGATCGGTCAGCGGCGACAACCCCGGCGCACACGAGCCAAAGGAACCGCTCGTGGCGTTCCAAGTCCACTGCGGGTTCGAACCGGATGCGCCGCAATGTTCGCGGTTATAGGCATCGAACCAGAACTGTCGCGCCGGGTAGCCGGACTCGAGATCGTTCGTACCATAGGCAAAGTGATCGAAACGGGCGCCGATGTTGACGACGATGCGATCGTTGGGCTGCCACACGTCGGTTAAGGCGAACGAGGTAAAGTAGGGCGTGACGTTATCAACCTGCGCGCTGGCGCCGTTCTCAGTGACCATCCACCTCGCGCCCGCCTTCGCGGCCGGAGAACCGGGAGGAGCGACGCCCGGCGTAAGGTTGAAGTTGTAGCCGCCGTAGCCGTAATAACATCCGCCCGAGTCGAGGCAACCGCCTTGGCTGCCGGCGTCGAAGCAGCTCCACGGCTGCCCGGTCCGATAGTTGTAACAGTGGCCGTTGGGTGTGCCGTAGTTGCTTAAGACGGTGCCGAGGCCGGTCGGTGCACGGCTCGAAGTCGCCGGGTCGGTCGAACTGTACATGGCATTGTACGTTTGCAGTTTCTGCGTCGTGAACGACGCCTCGCCGGTCAACAAATTCTTTGACGAGAGTTGATTGGCGTAAATGAGCCCTGCTCCGTAGCCGTGCTCGAGGACCTCGTAATCGGCCGGATCCGAACCAAAGACCAACTGCGAGCTCTGCGGGCCGTTGATGAACCAGTTGGAGTACTCGCCAAAGACCAGGGCGCGAAGATAGGAGCGCTGATCGAAGTTCTTTTGGTACTGCGCCTTCTCGATCGAATAGCCGTTCCAGTTTCCGTCGCGATCGTTGGGATCGACCGGCGAGCCGGGAGCACGCGGCATCGGGCTGCTCGGGAAGAAGCCGGTAACGAGGTCGCTCGGATTGGGCGACTTCATCAGCGGTCCGCCGTAGTAGAGCGAGTCGAGATATGGCATCGGATAACCGATGCCGCTCTTGCGGCCTACGGCAGGCGTATACCAGACATCGGGCGCGGAACTGTAGAACTGCGCGGCGATGCCGCCGGTAACGTAGAGCAGCTGCACGTCGTCGCGCAGCGGCGAGTCGCGATGCGGCACGCCGATGTGAAAGTTCACGACGTTCTCGCGGTCGAAATCGGTAGCTTGCGTATAGGCGAACCCAGGTGCCGGTATGAAGCCGTAGTTGGGTGCTTTGCCGCCCGCGCCGTCGAGAATGTTGTAGACGTTGTTGTGCGTTGGAACGTTGAGCGGGTAGAAGTAGAGCGGATCGCTCACGCCGCCGAAGTTATTACCGTAACGGAACGTCTGATTCGTCCCCGACAAGCCGATGTAATACGAGAACATGCGATCGGGCGTGGCTCCTCCGGCCTCGATCGTCGCTTGGTGGTAGAAGGCCGGCCCGCCGATTCCCAGATTGGCGTCGGCATAGCCCGGGTAGGTTCCGGTCTTGATCACCTGATTGATGTAGCCGGCGAGACCCGACGAGTTCGACGTCGCCGGCGTGCCGCCGGTATAGACCTGCACTTCTTGATTGCCCAACGAGGAGAGCGTGGCGATCGGCGCGAGATCCGATTGGCGCGTCGTCGGCAGGCCGTCGAACTCGTAGGCGACCTGATCGACGTCGCCGCCGCGAATGTAGACGCTCTGATACCAGCCTTGCTGATTCGACGGAACGGTAACGCCCGGAGCGCTGGCAATCGCACCGTATGCCTGACTGAGCGAGCCCGAGCCGGAGAGCGTCGAGGCCGCCTTCTGCCCGGCGGAGTTGATCGAGAAGACGTCGCTGGTAACGCCCGAATGCACGAGCGATTGCGACGTACGCGACGTCGTGCGCGCAATGGTGCGTAGGGCCGGCTGCATAGCGATGCTGGTAGTCGCCGATTGATCGGCTAAAACCGAGATGCCAGGCTGCGACTGCGGTTCGTATCCGGTCTTTGTTGCACTGACCGTATACGTGTCGGGCGCAAGCGAAATGAACGAGAAAGAGCCGGATGCATCGGTCGTGCTTTGCGCCGTTTGCGACGGCGACGCCGCGGTTACGGTCGCCCCGGCCAGCGGCGCTTGCGTCGCCGCGTCGACGACGCGGCCGCGCAGCGTGCCGGTCGTGCCGGCCCTCGCGACGGATGACGCGGCGATGAGGAGCGCGACGACGAGTGCGGCCGTTGCTTGTTTCATAAAGAAGAGCGCCTTTAAACTCGCCGAATAGAACCTCCTCGCCGTATCATGGCCGTCAAAGTAGAAGAACCCAAAAGCTCGGTCCAAACCTCGCTCGCGCGGCGGCGCGACGCGAGCGTTGCGCGCGGCGTATCCACGGCCCACCCGATCTGGGCTGCCCGCGCCAGCGGAGCCCTACTCTGGGACGCCGACGGTCGCCGATACCTCGATTTTACGGGCGGAATCGGCACCCTCAATGCCGGGCACGCGCATCCGAAGGTCGTGGCCGCGATCGCCAAGCAGGCGGCAGAGCTGACTCACGCGTGTTTCCAAGTCACGGCCTACGAGCCGTACGTCGCCGTCGCCGAGGCGCTGAACGCCCGCGCGCCGGGAAACTCGCCCAAAAAGACGCTGTTACTCTCGACCGGGGCCGAGGCAACCGAGAATGCGGTGAAAATCGCTCGCGAGTACACGCGCCGCCCCGCGGTGATCGCCTTTACCCACGGGTACCACGGACGCACGCTGCTGGCGCTCTCGATGACCGGCAAGAACGTGCCCTACAAACAGCATTTCGGACCGTTCTGCAGCGAGATCTATCACGCGCCGTTCCCGTACGAGCATCACGGTATTGGGACGCGCGAAGCGCTCGAAGGCCTCAATGAGGTGTTCGATGGCGTCGTCGCGCCCGATCGTGTCGCAGCCATCATCATCGAACCGGTGCTTGGCGAGGGCGGCTTCGTGCCGGCGCCGGCCGATTTCTTGGCGGAACTTCGGCGCATCTGCGACGCACACGGCATCGTCCTCATCGCCGACGAAGTGCAGACGGGATTCGGACGGACCGGAAAGTTTTTTGCCTGCGAGCATTACGGCATCGAGCCGGATCTCATCGCCGTAGCAAAGTCACTCGGCGGCGGACTGCCGCTCGCCGCGGTTGTTGGGAAGGCGGCGATCATGGACGCGCCCGAGCCCGGCGGACTCGGAGGCACCTTCGCGGGCAATCCGATTGCCTGCGCCGCGGCGTTGGCTGTGTTCGAGATTATTGACGATGCATTTTTGGCGAGGGCTCGCGAGGTTGGTGCGCGCATCCTTGAAGCGCTGCGCGCCATGCAGGAAGAGTTTCCGCAGATCGAAGATGTGCGCGGTCTCGGTGCGATGATCGGAATGGAGCTTTCGTCCGGCGCCGACGCGGTGCTCGCTGCGGCGTGCCGGCGTGGCCTGCTCTTGTTACTGGCAGGAAAGCGCGACGTCGTACGCATTCTCGTGCCGCTCGTCGTGAGCGAAAAGGAGCTCGAGGAAGGCCTCGCCATACTGCGGGCCAGTTTGAATGAAGTTTATAACGAGGTGACCGAAAATTAGTGATGACCGAAATCGTGAAGTATACGATTACACGCAGCGAGTTCTAGCGCTCATCGCGGGCCCCGATCCAAACGCTGAAGAGGCGCGCTGGATCACCAAAGAGACGGTTGAGTCGTTTCGCGACCATATCAATCCCGGCTTTTTGGAGTACCGCAAGGCCGGCGACGTCCGAGAGGCCGGCGCGGTCGTCGAGTGGGCCGATGCCGGTCCCAACTCCTACCGCGATCTCAACGGACGCCACTATATCGACTGTCTGGGTGGCTTCGGCATCTTCAACGTCGGTCACCGCCATCCCAAAGTCGTCGCCGCGGTCCAGAACCAGCTGCGCCGCCAACCGCTTCACAGCCAAGATCTGCTCGATCCGCTGCGCGCAATGCTCGCCAAAGCGCTAGCGATGTTGACGCCCGAGGGGCTGGAGTTCAGCTTCTTCTGCAACAGCGGCACCGAGGCCGTCGAAGGCGCGCTAAAGCTCGCCCGCGCTTACGATCCGTTCAAACAAACGATCGTGGCTGCGACTAACGGCTTTCACGGCAAGAGTTACGGCTCGCTGTCGGCTAGCGCCAAAGCCGAGTTCCGGCGGCCCTTCGGACCGATGCTGCCGAACATCGAGCACGTTCCCTTCAACGATCTCCCGGCGCTGCGTGACATGATGACCTCGTGCAAAGCCGTAGGCGAAGACGTCGGCGCAGTTTTGCTCGAGCCAATCCAGGGCGAAGGCGGCGTGAACATACCCGACGACGATTATCTTCCCGGCGTTCGCGCGCTCTGCGACGAGTTTGGTTCGCTGCTGATCTTAGACGAAGTTCAGACCGGCATGGGCCGCACCGGAAAGATGTTCTGCTGCGAGCACTACGGCGTCGCACCGGATCTGATCTGCCTCGCCAAGGCTTTCGGCGGGGGCGTCATGCCGGCCGGTGCGGTCGTCGGGCGGCGCGAAATATTTTCGCGACTTTTCGACAATCCGTTTTTGCACACGTCGACCTTCGGAGGAAATCCGCTCGCTTGCGCGGCGGCGCTGGCAACGATCAACGTACTGATCGAGGAGCGGTTGCCTGAACGCGCTGCAGTCATGGGCGAACGCATGCTGGCCGGCATCCGCCGTGCCGTCGAAGGCCACGACGATTTGGTCGTCGGCGTGCGCGGTAAAGGGCTGCTGATGGCGCTCGAGTTTCGCGATCACGAGACGGGCTTCGAACTCGGTAAGCGGATGCTCGATCGCGGCGTCTTGGTTTCGGGTACGTTGGTCAACGCGCGCGTCATTCGGGTCGAACCACCGCTGACGATCACGGAAGAAGAGGCCGATTATGTCTGCCAAGCGCTGGCCGAAAGCTTAATTGAAATGTCCATCGATAATCCCAAGCAACCGAGTCACCCTGAGCTTGTCGAAGGGTAGGAGTCGAGAAACTAATGCAAACGGCAACGCATCCGGCGGCAAACGCGCAAGAGGTCCTCAAGCATCTTCCGCGTCGCGACGGCATCATTCCGATGTACGCCGGCGGCGAGTGGAAGCTCGCCTCCGACGGCGGCACGCGCGAGATCGTTAATCCCTCGAGCGGTGCTGCGATTGCGACGATTGCAGAAGCGTCCGTCCTCGATACGCAGGCAGCCATCTTGGCCGCGCGCAAAGCCTTCGACGAAGGGCCGTGGGGCAAAACCAGCGCGGCCGATCGAGCGGCGTTGCTCTTTAAGCTCGCCGATGCGATCGACGCCCACCGCGACGAGTTCATGCGCATCGACACGCTCAACAACGGCAAGCCGTTGCGAGAGACTGAGTACGATGCCGTAGACGCGGCCAACTGTTTCCGTTACTACGCAGGGCTCGCAACCAAACCGCACGGTCAGACCTTCGACGTGCCGGCGCCCTCGCAAACGTTCACGGTTCGGGAACCAATCGGTGTCTGCGGGCAGATCGTGCCGTGGAACTACCCCTTGCTGATGGCAACGTGGAAGCTCGCGCCGGCGCTGGCCGCGGGAAACGTCTGCGTGATCAAACCGTCCGAGCTAACGCCCCTGTCGACCATTCGGCTAGCGATGCTGATGCACGACCTCGGCTTCCCGGCCGGCGTCGTGAACGTCATCCCGGGCGCGGGGGCAACGGTCGGACACACGATCGCGGCAAGCCATCTGGTGGACAAAGTCGCCTTCACCGGCGGCACGAAGACGGGGCGCAGCATCATGCACGATGCCGCCGGGAACTTGAAGAAAATTTCCCTCGAGCTCGGCGGGAAGTCGCCCAACATCGTCTTTGCCGACGCCAATTTTGATACGGCGATCGACTACGCGCTCTTCGGTATCTTCGCCAATGCCGGACAGGTTTGCTCGGCCGGCTCGCGGCTGATTCTCGAACGCTCGCTTCACGACCGGTTTATGGAGCGGCTCGTCGAGCGGGCAAAGAAAATCCGCGTTGGCGACGGCTTCGACCCGCAGACGGAGATGGGGCCGATCATCTCTGCGGTGCACCGCGAGCGCGTCGAAAACTATATCGCAACGGGCGTCGGCGAGGGTGCGGCGCTGCTTTGCGGAGGGAACCGCTTGGGCGGCCCGCTTGCCGAAGGCAACTATATCGCCCCGACGATCTTTGACGATACGACGCCCGATATGCGCATCGTCCAAGAGGAGATTTTTGGGCCGGTGCTGGTCGTGCAAGCCTTCGACAGCGAAACCGAAGCGATCCGGTTGGCCAACGACACGATTTACGGTCTGGCCGGCGCGGTCTTCACCAACGACGTCGCGAAAGCGCATCGCGTGATTCGCAAGATGCGCGCCGGCATAACCTGGATCAACACCTACCATCCGACGTATAACGAGGCGCCGTGGGGCGGTTACAAGCAATCCGGCATCGGGCGCGAGCTCGGTACCTACGGTTACGACGCGTATACGGAAGTCAAGCAGATCAACGTAAACCTCGACGTCGAACCGTCAGGCTGGTTTAGCGAGTAGCACCGCGTTTTTCCAAAATTGCCAAGAGGAACGTGAGATGCGATTCGAGCCGTTGCGAGACTCTTCGTGGTAGACCTCCGCTAGCGCGTCGAACAGCGCTCGAGCGCCCTCCCTGTCTCCTAAGATGCTCAACGACCGCAGGATCCGCGTCAAGCGAAGATGATTGTGGTTTCCCGCGCTGAGCCAGCCGCTGCTCCGCGGAAAGGATGCGCTCTTTACGATGAGATCGCCGTGCCGTGCAAAGCCGTAGAACGCGAGCATGCGGTCGAAAGAAAGACGCAACGCTGCGCGTAACTCCGGCCGGGCGTGAAACTCGTCGATGGCTGCCTGGTCAAGTATCGGAGCCGATGGATTCGCGCCGCTTCGTTCAGGCATCGGAAAGAGCCACTGAATAAAATCGTGTACCCTTTCGATCTGCTCGTCGTCGAAGGCGAGGATGTCGGTGAGAAATCGGTCGCGGTCGTCGGGCGCGCTGCCTTCGAAAAACGCCACGAGGCGGGCCCCCTCGCTGCTGTTATTCACGGGCGACGGGATCGCTTCGAAGCGGACTGATGCCTAACCGCGAGAGCGCCCGGTCCGCAAGCACCTTGCCGCCGGTTTGGCAGTTCGGGCAATAGTTCGTCTCGTTGTCGGCGTAGCGGATACGTCGAATCGTCTCGCCGCATCTCGGACAGGGCTTGCCATATCGACCATGCACAGCCATATCGTCGCGAAATGCCGTCACTTTTTCCGGAAACTCGCGATCCACGCCGGCACTCAATCGGTCGATCCACACCTGCAAGGTTTCGCGCGTCGCCTTAAAGAGTCGCTCCCACTCATCGGGCTTCAGCTTCTGCGTTTGTGCCAGCGGCGAGAGTTGCGCGGCATGCAAGATCTCGTCGGAATACGCGTTGCCGATGCCATCGATTGCGCGCGGATCGGTCAACGCCCGTTTGAGCGTGCGATTCTCAGCGCTTAGCGCCGCCACGAACTCGCCCAAGGTGCTCGCGAAGACGTCAATGCCGCCGCGATCGATTGCGTCGACGGCATCGCCCCCTTGGACGACGTGCAGTGACGCCCGCCGTTTGCTGCCGGCCTCGGTGAGCACCAGCGAGCCACTGGGAAAATCGAACGATGCTAGTGCGTTACGACCGCCGAGTTTTGCATTGCGCGGACGCCAATGCAGCCGCCCCGCGATCATGAGGTGCAGGACGATCCAGAGATCGCCGTCGAGCCCGAACGCGATTCTCTTGCCGACGCGGCGTATCTCGCGCACGGTGCGTCCTTCTGCAGCGCTCAGCGGAGGCGATGAGGTACGCAACAGCGCGACGCTACTGACGCGAGCTCGCTCGAGCCTCTGGCCTACGACGCGGGGTTCGAGCGCGGCAATGTAAGCCGCAACGTCGGGCAGCTCCGGCATCTGCTACCTCGGGAATAGCGTTAGAGTGCGAACCGCGGCGATCACGACCTCGTCCTCGCCGGGCGCAATCGTGCGCAGGTCGAGCAGCACGCGGCCAGCTTCGATGCGCGGTACGATCGGTGGATCGCCGTGGCGCAAGGCCGCGGCCAATCTATCCGCGTCGGCGGTCAGCGCAACGGCGATGGAGGCAATCTCTTGACCCGGCAACGTGCCGCCGCCGAGATACCCGCTGCTCTCGACGATCGCAGCCCCCGGAATCGCGGAAAGATACTCCAACGCGCGCGCGCGCAGCTCGTCGAGCGTTGCGGCCAACATGCGATAGATGGGGATCCGCTCGCGGCCCTCGCGATGCAGCGTCAGCGTCGCATCGAGCGCTGTCAGCGTCAGCTTATCGACGCGCAGAGCGCGCAGCAGCGGATTGGTGCGTAGCCTCGCAACCAGCTGCGCTCGCCCGGCGATAATCCCGGCTTGCGGACCGCCTAGGAGCTTGTCGCCGGAGAAAGTGACCAACCCGATGCCGTCGTCCAGCGCGTCACGTACCGTTCGCTCCGACTCAACGCCGTAGGGCGAGAGCGAATCGAGCGCACCGGTGCCTAAATCTTCGACGACCAGAACTCCAGCGCGGCGCCCGAGCGCGACCAACTCTTCGGGACCGGCCTCGTGGGTGAAGCCCTCGATGCGATAGTTCGACGGGTGCGTGCGCAAGATCAGCGCGGTGCGCGGCGAGAGGGCGCGCTCGAAATCTTCGATGTAAACGCGATTGGTCGTGCCGACCTCGACGAGCGTAGCGCCGCTGCGTTCGAGCACTTCCGGCACGCGGAAGCCGTCGCCGATTTCTACGAGCTGGCTACGCGCGACGATTACTTCGCGGCCTTTGGCGAACGTGTCGAGGACGAGGAGCACCGCCGCCGCACCGTTGTTAACGACAAGCGCGTCTTGCGCGCCGGTCGCTTCGCCGATGGCGCCGGCGAGGCGCGCGTAGCGTGAGCCGCGATCGCCTCTTTCGAGGTCGAATTCGAGGTTGGAGTAACCGCGCCCCAAACGAACGACCGCATCGAGCGCTTCCGCCGCAAGCGGCGCGCGCCCGAGATTGGTGTGTACGATGACGCCGGTGGCGTTGATGGCCGGTTGTAAGCGCCGTTGCTGCAGCCGCTCGAGTTCACGGGCCGCGCCGGCGACTATCGTTTCGAACGATGGCTCGTCTCCGGAAGCACGGACGCGGTCGAGCATTTGCTCGACCGCGCCTTTGACCGTTTCTCTTCCCAAACCAGCCTCGTATTGTGCAACGTCCGGCGCGCTCAGGATGCGATGCATCGCCGGAAGGTGGCGCACGGCGTTACGCCACGTGCTTGCCGAGCATCGACGTTACGGTGTTCTCGGGAACGTAGCCGACGATGCGATCGACCGGCTGGCCATCCTTGAACAGGATCAGGCACGGGATTCCCGAGACCTGATATTGGCCGGCTACGGCCGGATTGTCGTCGGTATTCAGTTTGACGAACTTGGCCTTGCCGGAGTGGGCGGCTGCGACTTTTTCTACAATCGGGGCGAGCATGCGGCACGGCCCACACCAGGGGGCCCAGAAATCCACCAAAACGGGCTCCGTGCTCTTCAGCACTTCGGTATCAAATGTCGCGGACGTCACCTCAGGTAATGCGCTCATACGGCTTATAACACTCCTATAGTTCGGTTTGTTGCGGCTCGCCGGTGATCTCGGTAATCTGCTTGGCCTGTTTGCCGAGGTTGGTGATGGCGATGACTTCGTCACCCTGCCCAAGGCGCTGCAAGCGCACGCCCTTGGCGTCGCGGCCCGTCTTACGGATGTCGCCTACCTTGAGGCGTATCACTTGGTTGCCCGAGGTGATCATCAGTATCTGGTCCTCGGGAGCAACGAGAATTTGGTCGACGACCTGGCCGATGTCGTCACGCTGGCGCGCGAAGGCCTTGACACCCTTTCCGCCACGCGATGTATGCCGATACTCGGCGATCGGCGTGCGTTTGCCGAAGGCAAGCGAGGTAACGAGGAGCACTTCACGCCGCTCGTCCTCGATGACGTCCATCGCGATGACGGTATCGCCGGATTCCAGCGTCATTGCCTTGACGCCGCGCGCGACGCGGCCCATCGGGCGGACGTTCTTCTCGTTGAAGTGCACGGCCATACCCTGCGTGGACGCGAGGATAATGTCGCGGGAACCGTCGGAGAGGTCGACGGCCAATAGGTCGTCGCCCTCGTCGAGATTGATGGCAATGAGCCCGTTGCGCCGCACGTTGGCGAACCCTTCCAGCTTGGTCTTCTTGATAACGCCGCGTTTGGTCACCATCACGAGATACTTTTCGCCCTCGAACTTGTCGATCGGGAAAACGGCCGTGACCTCTTCGCCCGGCGGCAGCGTTAGGAGGTTAACGAGTGCCGTCCCGCGCGCTTGGCGCGTCGTGTCGGGAATCTCGTAACCTCGCAGACGATAGACGCGCCCCTTATTCGTGAAGAAGAGCACGTGGTCGTGCGTCTTGGTCATGAAGAAGTTCCGGACGACGTCCTCGCGTTTGAGGTTTGAGATGCCGGTGACTCCGCGGCCGCCGCGGCTCTGCGTACGGAACGTATCGGCCGAGACGCGCTTGATGTAGCCGCCGACGGTGTAGGTGACGACGACGTCAATGTTCGGCGTGATCTGCTCGATCGAGATTTCATCCTCGGCCGGCTCCACGCTAGTGCGCCGCTCGTCGGCGAAGCGCTTGCGGAGATCGAGCGTCTCGCTCTTGACGATCTGGGCGATCCGCCGCGGGCTGCCCAAAATGTCTTGCAGCTCGGCGATGGTCTTGATTAGTTCGGCGTATTCGTTCTCGATTTTCTGCCGCTCCAGCCCGACCAGCGTGCGCAGGCGCATGTCGACGATCGCTTGTGCCTGCACGTCGGAAAGCGAAAAGCGCTCGGAGAGGCGCGTTTTGGCTTCGTCGGTCGTCTGGCTGCCGCGCACGATCTCGATGACTTCGTCGATGTTGTCGAGCGCGATGCGGTAGCCTTCGAGCAGGTGCGCGCGCTCTTCAGCCTTGCGCAGATCGTAGGCGGTCCGGCGGGTAATGACGTCTTTACGATGATCGATGAAGTGCTGCAGCAGCTGGCGCAGCGTAAGAACTTGAGGCTCGATCGCGATGGAGCCGTCGCGACGCGGCTGGCCAACGGGCACCAGCGCCAGCATGTTGAAACCGAAGGTCGCCTGCAGCGGGGTGTGCTTGAAGAGTTGGTTGAGCACGATCTTCGGCGTCGCATTGCGCTGCAGCTCGATGACTACGCGCATCCCTTTGCGATTGGACTCGTCGTCCATGCGAGCGATCCCGACGATACGTTTCTCTGAATACGCCTCGGAAACGGCCTCTAGGATGCGGCCTTTATAGACCTGATACGGAATCTCGGTAATGACGATCTTATGCTTGCCGCGATCCTCAATGATCTCTGCTTTACCACGAATGGTGATCGAGCCGCGGCCGGTCTTATACGCCTCGCGAATCGCTTCGTGCCCCATGATCGTGCCGCCGGTTGGAAAGTCAGGCCCCTGCACGATGTCGCAGAGCGCGTCGTCGGAGACCTCAGGATCGTCGATCATCGCCGCGATGGCGTCGGCGATCTCGCCGAGGTTGTGCGGCGGAATGTTGGTCGCCATGCCGACCGCGATGCCGCTCGAGCCGTTGACCAGCAGTTGCGGCAGCCGTCCCGGCAGCACGCTCGGTTCGACGCCTTGGTTGTCGAAGTTGTTGACGAACGGCACCGTCTCTTTGTCAATGTCTGCCAAGACGTCGAGCGCGGTGCGCGCCAAACGCGCCTCGGTATAACGATAGGCGGCCGGCGGATCGGGATCGATCGACCCAAAGTTTCCGTGGCCGTCGACCAGCGGATAGCGCAGGGTAAAGTCTTGCGCCATGCGCACCAGCGCGTCGTACACCGACGTATCGCCGTGCGGATGGTAACTCTTGAGCACTTCGCCGATGATACCGGCGCACTTGCGGTGCTGTTTGGTGGGGTCCATCCCCATCTCGCGCATCGCGTAGAGGATGCGCCGCTGCACGGGCTTGAGGCCGTCGCGCACGTCGGGAAGGGCGCGCGAGGCAATGACGGACATCGCATACGAGAGATAGCTCTCCCGCATCTCATCTTCGACGTTGACCTGCGCTATGATGTCGTTGTTCAATAGTTACCTGCACTCATGAATCACGCGTTTTACAATACTTCGCAACTGACGCTGCCCTCGGAAGAGCAGCTCGCTGCGTTTGCGGCCCGTTTTGCCCAGCGTCTTCGCCCCGGCGACGTCGTTGCGCTCTCCGGACCGCTGGGCTCCGGCAAGACCGCATTCGTGCGCGCCGTCGTCCGAGCGCTTCACGGCTCGGACCAGAGCTGCAGCCCGACGTTCACATTCTGGCATCGTTACGACGGCGACCCGCCAATCGATCACATCGACCTCTTTCGCATCGAGGATTCGCGCGAATCGGTCGAACTCGGTCTCGACGAAGCGCTCGATGGTGAGTCGATCGTGCTCGTTGAGTGGTGGGGCAACGCGCCCGAAGCTCTGCCGCCGCGTCGCTACGAAATCCACATCGAAGGCGCGGGCGACCAGCCGCGTATACTGACCGTTCGCGAACCGGCATGAACGTTCTTGCCGTTGACGGTGCGCTCGGCGGCTTCTCCGCCGCAATCGGCAGCGACGGCAGCGTCGCCGGGCAACGCTACGAATCAGGAAACGTCGCCCTCGAACGCGGCCTATCGACCGTTTCGGCTGTTTTGCTCGATGCCGGGCGAGCGCCGGCCGAGATCGACCGCCTGGCGGTCGGCGTTGGCCCCGGCACGTTCACCGGTCTTCGCATCGCGATCGCCTACGCCAAGGCTCTGGCCGCCGTCTGGGGGCGCCCGCTGGTACCGATCGATTCCTTCGATATTCTCGAGTTTGGCCGGACTTTCGACGACGTTCTCACCATCGTCGTGGGCCGGCCCGGGGTGATTTCGGCGCGCTACCGTTTCGGCGGCCAAACGCGACGCGCGTCGGGCCGAACGGCCGACGTGCTCGGCGAGCTGCTGTCGCCGCGAACCTCGCCGCTCGACGTGGTCGGCGCGCCGGAGGACGTGCTCCACGCGCTTGCCGAACGCGCCATTATCGTGCGATCGATCGAACCGCTCGTCTCCCCCGCCGCGGCGGCCGCCGCCTTGGCGGCGCCGTCACGCGAGCCGGCGCGGAGCCTGCACGAGGTGCGGGCCGATTACGGCGAGCTTCCCGCGGTAACGATGGCCAAGAAGCGCTAGGGAATCGACCGCTCGGATGAAGATGGAGTTGGAACGGCCGGCAGAACGGCCCGAACCGCTATCGGTCGCTCCGATGATGCCGTCGGACGTCGCCGACGTAACGCGCATCGAGCGCTCCTCGTTTACCACGGTGTGGCCATCCGATGCGTTCTATAACGAGCTGCGCACCAACAAGCTCGCGCACTATTTCGTCGGACGAATGGACGGCCGCATCGTTGCCTACGGCGGGATCTGGGCGATTCTCGAGGATTCGCACGTCACGACGCTGGCAGTCGATCCGCAATACCGCGGCCGCCGGTTCGGCGAGCTTCTGCTCCTGCGTCTAATCGACGAGGCAATGGATCGCGGTGCGTCCTGGATGACGCTGGAGGTCCGGGAGAGCAACGCGGTGGCGCAACGCCTCTACCGCAAGTATGGTTTCACGACGGTAACCATGCGCGCCGGGTATTACAGCGACGACAACGAAAGCGCCCTGATCATGTGGGCCGGCAGCCTTCGCAGCGACCTCTATCGCAACCGCCTGGGCGTGCTACGGGCGAGGGTTGCGCCTGCGTGACGGGTATCGAGTTCGCGCGAATGGCACGTACCGTTAAAGAGCAGATCGGACAGGACCATCGTTACGCGCACAGCGTGCGGGTCGCGCGCTGCGCCGGGCATCTGGCTCGACGCCACGGCGTCGACGCGGAACAAGCACGCGTCGCCGGACTGCTGCACGATCTGGCGCGCCTCTATTCGCCGGAGCGGCTGATCCTAGAGTCCGAAGCGCGCGGCTTTAATATCGAACCGTACGAACGGGCGCATCCGACGCTGTTGCACGCGCGGCTCGGTGCAGCACTCGCGAAAGAGCGTTTCGGCATCGGCGATGCCGCCGTGCTATCGGCGATCGAAAAACATACTACCGGCGCCGCCGAGATGTCGGCCCTGGATTGCGTGGTCTATCTCGCCGACACCATCGAGCCGGGGCGCCGCTTTCCCGAGCGCGCCGAACTGTGGGAACTCGCGCACCGCGACCTGGCCACGGCAATGCGCGAAACGGTGCGGTTGGCGATTGCCCACCACGCCGAAAAGGGGCGCTACGCAGCGCCGCCGACGATTGCGGCGGCACGAGCGTTCGATCTTCCAACTCCGAACTGGGTCGCACCGGAGGTACGCGCATCCGCGAGCTGATAGAGATCGTGCGCGACAGCGCACTCGATAAAAAAGGTGAGAACTTCACGGCGCTCGACGTCGGTGAACGCACGATTCTCGCCGACTCCTTTGCCATCGTGACGGGCCGCTCGAAAGTACAGACGCGGGCGATTGCCGATTCCATCATCGAAGCCGCGCGCGCCGAGGGCTGCCACGTCGCGCGCGTCGAAGGCTACGCCGAAGGGTCGTGGATCCTCATCGATCTCGGCCACGTCATCGCCCACGTCTTCACCCCCGAGCAGCGCACGTTCTACAACCTGGAACGGCTCTGGTCGCGGCCGGACGCCGCCGAACAACGGGCGCAGGGATCGTGAAGACGCAGCGGCCGACACATTACACTCGCGCCACGCGCGCGCGCCGCGATTTCTGGAAGCGCTTCGGCGTCTGGGTTTTCATCGTGTTTTTTGCGCTTAGCGTCGCCGGCGGATTGATCGTCGTGGGATCGCAATTGACCGCGCCGCACTAACGTGAAGGAACTCGTGCGCACCGATCGCGTGCTGACGCCGTGGGTAGCGCAAGGCGGCCGAACGCCGCCGGTCATCGTCCGCGGCGAAGGTTCGCGGCTTTACGACGATCGCGGCAAACGTTACCTCGATTTTTCAGCGGGACTCGTCGCCGTCAATCTCGGACACGGGCACGCCGGCGTCGCGGCGGCAATCGCCGAACAGGCGCACCGCTTAGCCTACGTCGCGCCGACGTTCGGCAACGATCAGCGTAGCGCGCTCGCCGATGCAATCATCGAGCTCGCTCCGTGGAGTGAAGGCGGCCGGGTTTTCTTCACCGCCGGCGGCGGCGAAGCGAACGAAGACGCCGTCAAACTCGCGCGCACGCTACGCGGACGGCACAAGATTCTCACGGCGTATCGCTCGTTCCATGGATCGGCCCCCGGCGCGGGAACGCTGAGCGGCGAGAACCGGCGCTGGCCCAACGAACCGGGCCTTCCGGGCGTCGTGCGTTTCTTTGCCCCGTTTCCATATCGCAGTCCGTTTCACACGCGCGACGCCGCAGAAGAGACGGAACGCGCCATCGCTCATCTCGAGGAGATCGTGAGCTACGAGGGCGCCGATCGCATCGCGGCGTTGCTGATCGAGCCGGTCGTTGGAAGCAATGGAGTCATCGTCTACCCGCCGGGATATTTGGCGCGGGTACGCGAGCTTTGCGATCGTTACGGCATCTTGCTGATCTTTGACGAAGTGATGACGGGATTCGGCCGGACCGGAGATGCCTTTGCGTCGCAACGCTTCGACGTCGTGCCGGATATTTTCACCTTCGCAAAAGGCGTGACGTCGGCGTACGTTCCGCTTGGCGGCCTCGCGCTGCGCGAGTCGCTGGCGGCGCACTTTGACGAACGCGCCCTGCCCAGCGGCCACACCTTCAGCGGGCATCCGCTAGCAATGGCGGCCGGTAACGCCGCGCTGCGCGCCTATCGCGACGAGCGGCTCTTCGAGCGGGCCCGCGAACTAGAGCCACAGTTGCGCTCGCGGCTCGAGGAACTCGCCCGGCGTCACGAGGTGCTCGGCGAAGTTCGCGGCATCGGAGCGTTCTTCGGATTGGAGCTGGTCTCCGACCGGCCGACGCGAACCCCGCTGGTGCCGTGGCAGGGCGACTCGAATCTAAATAAATTCTTTTCCGGGTTGCTCGAGCACGGTCTCTATATTCTTGGCCGATATAACGTCGCCATCGTCTCGCCGCCGCTAACGATCTCGATCGCGGAAATCGACGAAGCCGTGGCGATTCTCGACGAAGCCCTAGGACGGCTGAAGTGAGCGCAACGCGACTGCCGGTCGAAGACAAAGCCACACGCGAGATCATTGGCGACGTTCCGATCGCGCAGCGCGCCGATATCGATGCTGCCGTCAATGCCGCATCTGCGGCCTTCGAAGCATGGTCGAACGTGCCCGTCGTCGAGCGTGCCCGCCTGCTCTTTCGCTATGCCGATGCGCTCGAACGCCGCCTTCAAGATCTCGCACTCTCCGTCTCGCGTGAAAACGGCAAGACGTTGGCCGATGCGCGCGCCGAGGTTCGTCGCGGCATCGAAGCAGTCGAGTTTGCCTGCGGCATGCCGTCCCTGATGATGGGCGATGCGCTGCCCGACGTCGCGCGCGGCATCGACTCGGTTTCGGTGCGCTATCCGCTCGGCGTCTGCGCGGGGATTACGCCGTTCAACTTCCCGGCGATGATTCCGTTGTGGATGTTCCCGCTGGCCATCGCCGCCGGAAACGCCTTCCTGCTCAAGCCGTCGCCGCAGACGCCGCTCACCTCACAGTTGCTCGAGTCGATCGCGCGAGAATGCCGCTTTCCGGATGGCGTGCTGACCGTAGTGCACGGCGGCGTCGAAACTGCCGAAGCATTAATCGACCATCCCGGAATCTCAGCCGTTTCGTTCGTTGGCTCGTCGAATGTCGCGCGACGCGTGCAAGAGCGGGCAGTGCGAGCACATAAGCGCGTTCAAGCGCTGGGTGGCGCAAAGAATTATCTGATCGTGATGCCCGATGCCGCGGAGAAGGCAACGTGCGACACCGTTGTCGGTGCCGCGTTCGGCGGCGCGGGCCAGCGTTGTCTGGCAGGCTCGGTGCTAATTGCCGTCGGCAAGGCCGCGGACTGGCTAATCCCGCAAGTCGTTCGCGCTGCGAGCGCGCTTCGGCTCGGGCCGGGAACCGTATCGGAGGTGGATATGGGGCCGGTCGTCAGCGATGAGGCAATCGCGCGCATTCGCGGATATGTCGAGCGAGCACGGACCGCCGGAGTCGACGTTCTACTCGACGACGGCAACGTGCCGGAGGGGGGCAGTTTCTTCGCGCCCGTAATTTTCGATCGCGTCGATCCCGCCAATGAGCTGGCTTGCGAAGAGATTTTCGGCCCGGTGCTGGCGATCGTGCGCGCCGATTCGTTAGCGCAGGCCATTTCCATCGCCAATGCCTCGCGCTATGGCAACGCCGCATCGATTTTTACGCGCGACGGGGGAGCGGCGCGCACCTTCGCTTCGCAAATCGAAGTCGGAATGGTAGGCATCAACGTCGGCGTCGCCGCACCGATGGCGTTCTTTCCTTTTGGCGGCGTGAAAGATTCGATCTTCGGCGATCTGCGCTGCCACGGCAAGGACGCCGTGGCGTTCTACACGCAGCAACGCGTCGTAATTAGCCGGTGGCCTTCCTGAGCCGGAAGTTTGCCCACCCTGCCAGGATAAATATGAGGAAGAAATATCCGAACCAGCGCTGCGGCGGTGCTGGCACCGGATAGAAGAGCGTCACTGCCGGAACGATCAGCAGCAGCAGCGCGATGACGGTGATTGCGATATCCGCGCCGCGCGCCTGTCCGATCTTACGGCAATATACAAAGGCCGCGATCGATATTAGCCCATAGATCAGCAGGAAGCCGAAAGAACTCAGCGTTCCGCAGTTATTGAATACGTCGATCGGCGCGACGCCAAACGCGAGCGCGATCACGGCAACCGCGAGCGTTACCGCGGTTACCACGGTCACCGCGATATTCGGCGTATCGTGGCGCGATTCGATGCGCCCAAAGACGGGCGGCAGCGCGCCGCTGAGCGCCATCGCATAAGCGATGCGGCCGGCGGTCGTGATGCAAGCGAGACAGACGGAGAAGGCGCTGCACAGCGCTCCGAGGGTCAGCGGGATGCCAAGCTCCCCGATGCCGTAGGCGGCAACCAGCGTACCGAGTGGAAACGACTCCTGCGCGAGCGGCTTGTGGATATGGGCGAACCCGACGATCTCGGCGTAGGTAGCGATCACAAAGAAGAGTCCGGCGAAGATAACGCTGCCGACGACCGCACGAGGAATCGTGACGAGCGGACGCTTTGCTTCGGCCCCGAACGCGGTCGCGCTTTCGAAGCCGACGAAGCTGAAGATCGCAAAGGCGATGGCCGGACCGATCCCGCCGGGAAATCCGCCTTGCAGCCTCAGCTGCGCGGGGTCGAGCGAAAAGCCTTGCGCGTGCAACACGATCGCCACCACCAAACAAATAATCGCAACCGAGACTATCTCGAGGGCAAGCATCACGATCGCCGAAATCTGCACGCCGCGATAGGCCGCTTGCCAAGCGATGAAGGCCAACACCACGACGAGGGCAATCGACGGGACGTGCAGCCCGCCGCTGGCGAGTAATCGCTCGACGAAAAGCGCCATCGCTCCCAGCACGGCGGTTGCGACAAAGCCGTAAGACCATAGCAGCGTCCAACCGCCGATCGCACCGACTTGCGGTCCGAGATTCTCGGTCACGTAGCCATACATCGAGCCGGCGGCGCTGGAACGCCGCGCAAACTGATTGATGCAGAGCGCGACGACGGTCAGCATGGCGCCGCCGAAAACGTAGGCGATCCACGTCGCATTACCGGCCAGGGCGAACATGTAGGGCGCGATGAGGATGGGCGTCATGCTCGGACCGATCAGCGCGATCGAGGTAGCGAGGACTTCCATGAAGCTCAGCGAGCCGCCGCGCAGCGCACTCGGCCGTTCGGTCTGGGCCATGTGGCCCCTGAATCGGCCGCCCGGTTGCCGAGTTCCCGCGTGCGCGCGAAACTTCGCCGCGCGCGCCGGGGTAGCACCCCGCATGAAAAACTTGTGGGCACGCCGTGCCACAGCTGCCGCCGGGCTCGGGTTAGTCGCCCTCGTTCCGGCCTTGCCGGCGGCGGCGCGCGATTTCGTCCAGGACCAGGCCGGCATGTTCTCGGCCGCAACCGTCGCCCAGCTCAACGACCGAGTCGGCAATTTCAACGCCCAAACGGGTAAGGAAGTCGTCGTCGTGACGACGCCGTCGCTCGGGGGCGCGAACCTTCAGTCGGCGGCCACAACAGCTTTCCAGCAGCAGCGCGTAAACGGCGTTCTAATCTTCGTCGCGCGGGACGACCGGAAAGACATCATCGTGCCCGATCGCTCGGGCGCGCAAGCCGGCTGGTTCACGCCCGACGTGCTGCGATCGATTCGCACCGGCATGGAATCGCAGTTCCGCAGCGAGAACTACGACGCCGGCATCACCGCCGCCGTAGACGGCGTTCTCAATATCTATCGCGCGCATCTCGGCGGGCTTGGGCGCACCACCGGTGGGGCGGCGCTGCCGGCAGCGCGCAACGTTAACTCTGGAGGATTTCATATCTCGATGTTCTGGTGGATCATCATCGCAATCATCGGATTTTTGGTTCTACGATCGATACTACGCACGATGTCTGCGCCGCGTTCCCATGGCCCCGGCGCCGTTCCGCCGGGCGGCGTTCCGCCGGGTGGCGGCGGATTCGGCCCGGGGTACGGCTACGGCGGCTGGGGTGGTGGTGGCGGCAGCTTTTGGAGCGGTTTGCTCGGCGGTCTTGGCGGCGCGTGGCTTGGCAACGAGCTCTTCCGCGGAGGCGGAGGAATCGCGCCGACGCAAGCCGGTCAGATCACCTCCGATTCCGGTGGCGGCTGGGGCAACGCAGGCGACAGCGGCGGATGGCAAAGCGATGCCGGCCAAGCCGATACAAGCGGCTCCAGCGGTGGTGATTGGAGCGGGGGCGGCTTCGGTGGCGGCGACAGCGGCGGCGGCGGCGACTTCAGCGGGGGAGGCGGAGGCGACAGCGGCGGCGGATGGTAGCCGCCTATGCGACGCCTGCTCACAATCTTACTCGCCGGTGCCTTGATGGCACCGGCGCCTGTTTTTGCCGGTTCTAATTCCGCTTACAGCTCGTACTTCGGCGCGCTGAACTGGCGCCTTGTCGGTCCGTTTCGCGGGGGCCGAGTTCTCGCCGTAACGGGCGTTCCTGGACAGCCGAACCACTTTTATTTCGGCGCCGTCGACGGCGGCGTGTGGGAGAGTCTCGATGCCGGCAGAACGTGGCGGCCGGTCTTCGACGCGCAGGACATCGCATCGATCGGTGCCATTGCCGTTGCGCCGAGCGATCCGCACACGATTTACGTCGGAACCGGCGAGGCCGACATGCGCTCGGACATCGCCTACGGCAACGGTGTGTACAAAAGCAGCGACGGCGGCACGACTTGGACGCATATCGGCCTGACCGAGACCCATCAGATCGGTGCGATCGTCGTCGATCCGCACGATCCAAACGTCGTGTACGTTGCCGCGCTCGGACATCCGTACGGGCCTAATAGCGAGCGCGGCGTTTTCAAAACGACCGACGGCGGCAAGAGTTGGGCAAAGGTTCTCTTTAAAGACGCAGACACGGGCGCGATATCGCTGGCGATGCAGCCCGGGAATCCCAACGTGCTCTACGCGGCATTGTGGCAGACGCGCCGGCCGCCGTGGAACGTCTATCCACCATCGAACGGCCCCGGCAGCGGACTCTATAAGTCGTCGGACGGCGGTGCGAATTGGATGCAACTGACCAACGGGCTTCCCACCAAGGTCGGACGCATCGGTCTGAGCATCTCGGCGGCCGCGCCGCAGCGCGTGTACGCCAACGTTGACAGCACTGCCGGCAAGGGCGGCGTCTACCGCTCGGACGATGCCGGAGCGACGTGGACGCGAACGAACGGCGAACAGCGCCTATGGCAACGCGGCTGGTATTTCAGCGGCATCACCGCCGATCCACACAACGCCGACATTGTCTATGTAATGGATACGGCATCGTATCGTTCGACCGACGGCGGAAAGACGTTCGCCGCGCTTCTCGGCGACCCCACCGGGCAAGATCATCACATCCTTTGGATCGACCCCGACGATTCCAACCGGATGATCTTGGGCAGCGACCAGGGCACGATCGTCAGCGTCAACGGCGCGAAGACATGGAGCTCGTGGTACAACCAGCCGACCGCGCAGTTCTACCATATCGCCACCGACGAGGCGTTTCCGTATTCGCTTTACGGCGCGCAGCAAGACTCGGGCGCGGTGATGCAGGTGAGCCGCAGCAAGTACGCCACGATCTCGCAACAGGATTTCCGTCCTATCGACGCCGGCGGCGAGAACGGCATGCTGGCGCCCGATCCGCGACATCCGGGTTTGGTTTACGGCGATTCCAGCGGCCAGGGCGGCCCAACGGTAACCCGCGAGATTCCGGCAACCGGTTGGGAGGAGACGCTCGATCCGGTCGCGTCGCGGCCGAAGACGGTCTGGCGCAACACCTGGACGCTGCCGCTGGCCTTCTCGCCGGCTGACCGCACGTCGCTCTATTTTTCGCACCAAAACGTCTTCCGCTCGCGCGATGGCGGCAAGTCGTGGCAAATGGTGAGCGCCGATCTCTCGCGTCCCAATGAAGGAACGCCGGCAAATCTCGACGCGCCGACGTTGGCCGACGACAACGGCTTGCAGCGTCATGGCGTCGTCTATGCAATCGCGCCATCGCCTCTGCGCGCCGCCCTGGTATGGGCGGGAACCGACGACGGCTATATTTGGGTGACGCGCGACGACTCGCGCACCTGGCAGAACGTAACGCCCAAGGCATTGACACCGTGGAGCAAAGTGGGAATTATCGAGGCTTCGCACTTCGATCCTCAAACGGCGTATGCGGCCGTGGATCGCCACCGCCTCGACGATTACGCGCCATATATTTATAAGACGCACGACGGCGGTGCAACGTGGAGCCTCGTCGTCAGCGGCATTCCGCAAGGCTCGTTCGTGAACGCCGTTCGCGAGGATACCCGCCGCCGCGGAATGCTCTACGCCGGCACGGAACGCGGCGTCTACGTTTCGTTTGACGACGGCGCGTCGTGGCAGCCGCTGCAGCTCAATCTGCCGGTCACCTCGATACGCGACCTCGCCGTTCACGGCGACGATCTAGCGATCGCCACGCACGGCCGCGCGTTCTGGATCATGGACGACATCGAACCGCTGCGCCAAGCCGCGGAAGCAGCCGCAAGCGGCACGACGTATCTCTTTGCGCCGGCACCCGCCTATCGCTTACGGCCGGGAAACCAAGAAGGCACGCCGCTCCCGCTCGACGAGCCGCAAGCGCAGAATCCCGCGACCGGACTCTACATAGATTATTATCTCGCCGACGTTCCGCGCTCGCCCGTCGTGATCGAGATTCTCGGTACCGACCGCAAGTTGGTGCGCCGCTGGTCGAGCGCGCAGCCGCCCAAGCCCGTCGATCCAAACAAGCTTGCCTACACGCCCTATTGGGTCGAAAAGCACCCGGTGCCGGAGGCCACTGCGGGCACGCACCGTTTTATCTGGGATTTTCACCAGAGCAGCTACGATGGACCGCTCGTGCCGCCCGGAAAATACACCGTGCAGATGAGCGTGAACGGCCAAACCTACACGCGCAGCGCCGAAGTTCTGCGCGATCCGCGGTTGAAGGCCACCAACGCCGATCTCACCGCGCAATACGACCTGTCGCTGCGCATCGACTCACTGCACGCCGAAGTCGTCGCATCGCGCACCAAGGCTCAAGAGTACGCCAAGAGCTTGAGCGAAGAAGGCGCCGCGTCGTTCCGGCGTGACATCATCGGCGAACCCCCGGCGGATAATCCCGACGATTCGATGGGTTCCTACTCGCGAGACGTCAGCAGCTTCCTCTTCATCGAAAACTCCCTCGACGTACTGCAAGGCGAGGTCGAAAGCGCAGACGCGGTGCCGACTACGGGCATGCAGAGCGGCTACGATGCGCTGCTAGGCGTTTACCGCCAAACACTGGCGCGCTTCGACGCGATCAAAAAGTAGTCGAGAAGTCTAGCGCTGGTTGAGCGTTTGCGCGTACCAGCGCTCTAGATCGTCGTGGAACTGCGCCAGCGCTTGCTGGTGCAGATAAACCATGTGTCCCGATTCGTAGAATCCGTAGCTGATATTTTTCTGCAGCTCGGGGGGCAGGTTGAGGTGATTGAGCGTATAGACCGTCGCCCAGAACGGCGTGGCGAAATCGTAGTAGCCGTTGCCCGAGAAAATCTGCAGCTTCGGATCGAACGTCATCGCTTCGGCAAGATCTTGAGCCGTATTGGCCGGCAGAGCGCCGTTGTGCTTCCAGTCCCATTGCGCGAAAACGTTGACCAGGGGCCGGTAGATCAGCGTCGTGTGATAGCCCAGGATCTGACGCATGAAGTAGTTGCCGGCGCCGACATACGCGGTGTCCATTGCCGCGTCGGCCGGGTCAAAGGGCGTACGCTCGTTGATGCGGTCGAGCGAGTACGACGTGTATCGCGCGTCGAGGCGGCCCAGCATCACGCCGCTATTGCGGAAGAGCTCCGTTTCGTAGCGCCAGTACGGAACGCGCAGATTCGATTGCCGGATGTAACTCTCCGAGAGCCCGGTATAGGCGTGGAGCTTGGCAACGACGTCGTTGAAGCGCGACGGCGATATGTTCGAGCCCTGGGCGAGCGCGGAGAGATACTCGTGCATCGAAAAATCTTCGACCTGCGACAAGAACGCCGTCAGCGATTGCTGCGATCCGGGCAGCGCCTTATGGAACCATGACGACGCCGCCTCGGTCGGCAAGTAGAGCGGGAAGGCCCAGTCGCCGCCGCCGATCGACGCAGCGTTGAAGTTGACGTCCCAGTCGAGCGAAAAGTCTAGTATCGACGAGAGCAGTACCACGCCGTTCATGCCGAGGCCCTGCCGCTGGAGCGCGCGCACCAGCATTGCCGAGCGCGGCGTCCCGTACGATTCACCGAAGAGAAACTTCGGTGAGTTCCAGCGATTAAACGTCGAGACGTATCGTGAGACGAACTGCGAGAAGGCGCGTACGTCGGGATCGACGCCGAAGAAATCGCTCGGCTTGCCGGCGGCGGCGATTCGGCTGAAGCCGGTGTCGGGCGCGTCGACGAAGACGAGATCGGTGCGGTCGAGCAGCGAGTACTGGTTCTCGACGAGATTGAACGGGGCGTCGGGCGTCGCAGCCGCATCCCCGACGAGAACGCGCATCGGTCCGAACGAGCCCATGCGTAGCCAAACGCTCGAGCTTCCAGGACCGCCGTTGTAGAGGAAGGTCACCGGACGCGTGCGCGGATCGACGCCGTCGGCGCTAAATGCCGTGTAAAACATCCGGCAGGTAACTTCGCCTTTATCGTTTTCGAGGGCGATCGTACCGGCGCGAGCGGTATAGGGAATCGACTTTCCGCCCAGCGAGATGGTGTGCTGCGTCACCGCATCGGGTGGTACGATCTCGCCGGTAGCCGGCGACGGCGAAGGCGCGGGCGCTGCCGCAATCAGAAACGCCGCGGCGAACGCAACGAGCAGTTCACGCATGGTTCAGGGCTCCCGCATACCAACGCTCCAGATCGGCGTGAAAGCGTGCCAGCGCAGCCGGATGCAGATAGACCATGTGTCCCGATTCGTAGAAGCCGTAAGTAATGTTGCGCTGTATCGAAGGCGACAGGTAAAGGTGGCGCAGGGCGTAGACCGTCGCAAAGAACGGCGTGGCGAAATCGAAGTAGCCGTTCGCCGAAAAGACTTTGAGGCTTGGGTTATAGGTCATCGCTTGCGCGAGATCGGGCGTAACGTTGACGACCTGCGAGTTCTCGCCGTGCTTGAAATCCCAGCTCTCGCCGTCGGCAAAGATGAGATCGTAGATCTCGCCGCGGTATAGCCCTGCAGGGCGGTAGTCGAGCACCTGACGCAGATAGTAGTTGCTGCTCGAGACAAACGCCGAGTCGATCGCCGCATCGGTCGGATCCCAATCGGGGGCGACCTGCGGGCGGTCGAGCGAGTACGTCTTGAAGCGAGAGTCTATTCGGCCGACGATGGTGCCGCTTTGACGCATCAGCTCGCTCTGGAACCGATCGTACTGAATGCGCAGATTTGAGTTGCGGATGTACTGCTCGGAGAGACCGGTGTAGCGGTGCAGCTTGGCGACGACGTCGTTATAACGATCGGGAGCCAGCTGCGCGCCCTGGGCGAGGGCGTCGACGTACTCGCCAAGCGCGAAACTCTCGACTTCGGGAAGCAGCGTGCGGAGCGGCGGCGCGCCGGGAAGCGCGTGGTGATACCAGGCCGTCGCCGTTTCGGTCGGCAGATAGAGCGGATAGGCCCAATCGCCGCCGCCGATCGGCGCGCCGTCGTTATAGTCTATGCTCGAGTTCAAGAACGACGAGAGCAGCACCACGCCGTTGAGACCGATGCCTTCATCCTGCAGATCCTTGGCGAGCACCGAGCTTCGCATCGTGCCGTACGATTCGCCGAAGAGAAAACGCGGCGAGTTCCACCGGTTGAAATTGGTGATGTAACGCTGAATGAACTGCGCGAAGGCGGTCGCGTCTTGGTCGATGCCCCAAAAATCTTTGCGCGTCCCGGCCCCGATGATCCGGCCGAAGCCGCTTCCCGGCATGTCGATGAAGACGAGGTCCGTCGTGTCGAGCAGCGTGTATTGGTTGTCGATTACCCGGTAGGGCGGCGACCCGGTCAGGGTGCCGTCGGCGGTCGCGACTCGGACCGGTCCGAAGGATCCCATGCGCAGCCACATCGTCGAGCTTCCAGGGCCACCATTGTAGAGAAAGGTCACGGCTCGCCGCGACGGATTGGCCCCGTCCAGCGTGTAGGCGGTGTAAAAAACTCGGGCCGTGGGCTGGTCCTGGCCGTTGCGAAGCGTGATCGTGCCGGCACGCGCCGTGTAAGCAAGCGTACGGCCGCCTATGCTAATGGCATGGTGCGTTACGGCATCGGCCGTCAGTGGCGGAATTGGAGGCGGTTTGGCTACTGCGGAATGCGGCGCGAACGCAAAAAATGTCGCGCCGGCCAGCAGCGCGCGCGAGAGCGTAGCAAACGGTCTTGGGATCTTCAAGGCGAACGCGATTATCGGGCGTCGCGATGCCGCGGTCCTGCCGCGCAACGCAAATCCGGCACTCAAAATTCTTTCAAAGTACGGCGTGCGCCGGATTTTCCGGCTCGTAGGCCCGCTCGATCTCCGGCGCGTAGCGCTGTTCGACCAGTCGCCGCTTGATCTTCATCGCCGGCGAAAGCTCGCCGCCCTCGACGCTGAACTCGTGCGCGATGACGATGATGTGGCGCACCTGCTCGTAGCCGGCCAACGACCGCGTGTGGTTGTGGACGTCGCGCGTCAGAAAGTCACGCACGTCCGGACGCGCGGCTAATAGCTCCTGTGGAGCATCGGACGGGAGGCCGAGTTCCAAGCGCAGCAGCGACCAGTTCGGGCAGATCAACGCGATGGGATGCGCGTGGCCGCTTCCCGTCACCATGGCTTGGGCGACGAAGGCGGAGCGCCGGATGCTCGCCTCGATTCTGGCCGGAGAGATCCACTTACCGGTGCTGGTTTTAAAGATCTCGCGCTTGCGATCGGTAATCCGAAGAAAGCCGCGCTCGTCCATCTCGCCGACGTCGCCGGTGTGAAGCCAGCCGTCGGGGATCGAGGCGGCCGTCGCCTCGGCATCGCGATAGTAGCCTTGCATTACGTTGCGGCCGCGCACCAGCACCTCGCCATCCTCGGCGATCCGTACCTCGACGCCGGTGAGGGGGCGGCCGACGGCACCCCATTCGTTGGCTGAAAGACGGCTCACCGAGACCACCGGCGAGGTTTCGGTTAGCCCGTAACCTTGCATGATCGGAACCCCGAGACCCAGGAACGTCATCGCCGTATCGACATGCAGTGCCGCGCTGCCGCTAGTCAAAAACCGAACGTTATCGAGGCCGAGGCGATGCCGGATCTTGTCGAGCACGAGACGCTTGGCGAGCCCGTATTGCATCCCCAGCCACGGCGACGCGCCGCCCTCGAGCTCGGTGGCCCGCGAGTAACGCCGTCCGATAGCGACGGCCCACGGAATGAGGCGCCGCTGCAGGCCGCCGGCGTGCAGCGACTGTCCTTTGATGCCGGCGAGTACGCGATCGAAGATGCGCGGCACGGCCGTCATTTCGACCGGACGCACGTCGCGCAAATCAACGAGCAGCTCGTTGGGATCGTGGCAGATATAATAGCGGACGGCCGCCAGCAGATAAATGTAGATCAGCACGTGCTCGTAGATGTGCGAGTATGGCAGCACCGAGATCACGTTCAGACCGGCGCGTATGCCCTCGAAGCCGCACTCCAGCGAGACTTGCGCGTTAAAGCTTAGGTTGTCGTGCGAAAGCATGACGCCCTTGGGTTGTCCGGTCGTCCCCGAAGTATAGATCAGGACGGCGAGATCGTCGGGAAGCAGCGTCGCTTCGTAGGCTTCGGGCAACTCGGGACGCGCCGCCCGGATCTCGGCACCATGCCGTTCGAAGTGCGCGAGGCCGTCGTCGCCATCGGAGTCGAATCGGATCGCGCGTGGAAGCGTCGTGCCCGGCGACTGCAGCCGCTCCCACGTTGCGTGCGAGTCGACGAAGAGCAGCCGCGCGCCGCTGTGCTCTAAGATGTAAGCCGTGTGGTCGAGCGCCTGGGTCGGATAGATCGGCACGACGACGCATCCGGCAAAGAACGTGGCGAAGTCGCAGACGATCCAGTCGACGCAGTTGTGTGCGATGAGCGCCACGCGATCGCCGGCGACCAGTCCCGCATCGCGAATCGCGCAGGCGACGCTCTCCACTCGTGAGAGTAACTGCGCGCTTGAGGTTGGCGTCCATGACTCGTTGAAGCGCTCGATCAAGGCATCGTCGCGCGGCTCTGCAAGCGCTCGGCGAATCAAGGCCGGAAGCGCCTCCCGCATAGGAAGCTGCGCGGTTGTCACGACGCTGCCCAATGCGCGCCGCGCGGCGCCGTCCCCTTTGAAGCTCGCTCCGCGACTAGGGGTCGTGAAGATAGGGTCGTGCGCGCTCCAGCCGCGACGCCGTCATTCCGGCAACGTCGAGCAGCTCGTCGAGCGAGGTGAAGTTGCCCTCACGCTGCCGCAGCTCGACGATCCGGCCAGCGACAGCACGCCCGATTCCCGGCACTGCGGCCAACTCGGCCTCGCCGGCCGCATTGACGTCAACGCCCGCATCGGGCGGAGGCGTCGCCGATCGCCGCCGGCTACGGTGATGATTTGCGGCAGCGCGATGCGTCGTCGAAGAGCGCGTACTCTCACCGGTGGCCGGCACGTCGATTTCGTCGCCGTCGGAGGCCCTTTGCGCAAGGTTCACGCCCGCGGAATCGGCCGATGCCCCCAGTCCGCCGGCCAACTCGACGGCCTTCGCATAGCGGTCGCCGGCACGAAGCTGATAGAGTCCGGGCCGCTTGACCGCACCGGTAACATAAACGACCATCGCCTCGTCGTGCGTTCGTGGCTTCGCACGACCGAAGGCGGCGCGGGACGGATCGCCGCCCGAGGGTACGGCAGCTAGGGGCAAGGACCGCGTCTCGATGGGCGAGCGTGACGGTGGGTGGCGGAGCGCGAAAAATGCGCAAAGCCCGAGCACCGCGCCGATCAGAGCAATTCTTGGGATCACGCCCCTCCATCACGCAGCCGGGCTACCACGCAAAGGGTAGCAACGGACGCAAAGGCCGTGTACCATGCTGCTTGATGGCCGATTCATACGATTTTCGCTCGTTCGAGCGAAGCTGGCAGGAGCGCTGGGAACGCGACGGGATCTACCGCGCCGACGATGCGAGCGCCAAGCCTAAATATTACGCGATGGACATGCTGCCGTATCCATCGGGCGATTTGCACATCGGTCACGCTAAGAACTACACCCTCGGCGATGCGGTCGCGCGCATGCACCGGATGATGGGCTACGAGGTGCTGCATCCAATCGGATGGGACGCGTTCGGCCTGCCGGCCGAAAACGCGGCCATCGACCGTAACATCGACCCGGCCGTTTGGACCACCGAGAGCATTCTCAAGATGCGCGGCCAGATCCGGCTGATGGGAACGAGTTACGACTGGTCGCGCGAGATCGCGACCTGCGAACCCGAGTACTATCGCTGGAATCAGTGGCTCTTTATCCGGCTCTACGAGCAGGGCTTGGCGTATAAGCGCGAGGCGCCGGTGAACTGGTGTCCGCGCGACCGGACCGTGCTGGCCAACGAACAGGTCGAGGACGGACGCTGCTGGCGCTGTGGAACGCTGGTCGAACGGCGCAATCTCTCGCAGTGGTTTCTCAAGATCACCGACTACGCGGATCGGCTGCTCGACGATCTCGCGACCCTGCCCGGCTGGCCGGAGCGCACGAAAACGATGCAGCGCAACTGGATCGGGCGCAGCGAGGGCGTCGTCTTCTCGTTCGCCGTCGACGGTCTTGACGAGCGCATCGAAGTCTTTACGACGCGGATCGACACCGTTTACGGCGTCACGTTTTTAGCGATGGCGCCGGAGCACCCGGTTGCCGAAGCGTTAACGGCAATCGTTTCACCCGAACAGACAGCAGCGATGGCGGCCTTCGCCGCATCGCTCAAATCCAAGTCGGAGCTCGAACGCACCAGTCTGATGGAAAAAGCGGGTATCTTCACCGGCGCCTATGCCATCCATCCGCTATCGAACGAACGCGTCCCGATTTGGGTGACGAACTACGTGCTGGCCGATTACGGAAGCGGCGCGGTGATGGGCGTTCCGGCTCACGACGAGCGCGACTTCGAGTTTGCGACTCGCCACGGTTTGCCCGTAGCGCCTGTGGTCGTAGCGCCGTCGGCGGCCGGAACCGAAGCCTTCACCGAGCCCTACGTCGACGACGGAAGACTCATCGCCAGCGGCGACTTCAGCGGCATGTCGAGTGAGCGCGCCCGAGACGCCATCCCCGAACGGCTCCAAGCCATGGGCATCGGCAAAAAGAGCGTCAACTATCGCTTGCGCGACTGGCTCGTATCGCGCCAGCGCTACTGGGGCACGCCGATTCCGATCGTCTATTGCGAGCGCTGCGGCGAGTTGCCGGTGCCCGACGCGCAGCTTCCCGTGATTCTCCCGCCACGAGCGCTCGCGGCGGCCGAGGGGTCACCGCTCGCGTCCATTCCGGAGTTCGTCGAGACGACGTGTCCGAAGTGCGGCGGCCCGGCAAGGCGTGAGACCGATACCATGGATACGTTTTTTGATTCGTCGTGGTATTACTTGCGCTACCTGAGCCCGCACGACGATAAGGCGCCGTGGGATGCAGCGAACGCCGCGCACTGGATGAACGTCGACCAATATATCGGCGGCGCCGAGCATACCGTATTGCATCTTCTCTACGCGCGCTTCTTCTATAAGTTTTTTGTGGATCGCGGCTGGGTGACCGGCCGGGACGAGCCTTTCGAGCACCTCTTTCATCAGGGTCTGGTGCTGCGGGACGGCGACAAAATGTCGAAATCGCGTGGCAACGTCGTAGGTGTGGATGAGACCGCCGAGCGCTACGGCGTCGACGCGATGCGTCTGTTCTTACTCTACGTGACGCCGCCCGAGGATACCAGCAACTGGACCGACGATGGCATCAGCGGACGGATACGCCTGCTCAACCGGATCTGGCGCGCGTGCGAGCCGTTCTTTGACCGTCGATCTGAGGCCATCTCCCATCATCCTGAGCCTGTCACTTCGGCCGAGAAGGCGCTGCTTCGTGCGGCGCACCTCGTAGCGAAGTCGGCGCTCGACGAAACGCGTTCGCACCGCTTCCATTACAACGCGACGATCGCGCGAATCGACGAACTGGTCAACGCGATGACCGCCGCGGACGAAGCGGCACGCGCTTCCGCAGCTATGCAGTATGCGGCCAACGCGCTGCCCATTCTCGTCGCACCGTTCGCCCCGCACATCGCCGAAGAACTGTGGGCGCGTATTGGACACGCGACCTCCGTTCACTTGGAGCGTTACATCGAGCCCGACGAAAGGGTATTAGCGGTCGACGAAATCACGCTGGTCGTTCAAGTCAACGGCAAGGTTCGCGCGAGAATTCCGGCCCCTACGGGCACGACCGAAGACGCGGCCGTGGCGCTGGCGGTGGGCGACTCCAACGTCCGCGCGCATCTCGACGGCAAGGAGATTCGCAAGCGCGTCTACGTTGCCGACAAACTCCTCAATATCGTCGTCGCCTAGCCCGCCTCGCGGGCCAGCATCTCGCGATAGATTTCGCGCACGCGCTCGATCGTGTCGATCTCTTCCGGCGGCTTGTCGTTGCGGATGCGCACGATTCGCGGAAACCGCAGGCTAAAGCCGCTTTCGTGCAGATCGCTCTCCTGAATCACGTCGAAGGCAACCTCGAGCACGATCTTCGGCTCGACCGGGATCTCGTACGAGCGCGCCTTCTCGCGCTGCTGCTCGGAGGGCAGCCGGTGCGCGAGAAACCACGGCGTCAGCTGCGCGATCTCGGCGTCGGTGAGACCGGAGTAGGCTTTGCCGATTGTCTCCAGCCGTCCGCCGTCACCGCGCACGGCAAAGGTATAGTCCGAGAGCACGCCGGCGCGCTTGCCGTGACCCCATTCCACCGCCACCACGACGGCGTCGAGCGTCGAGAGCTCGCGCTTGAGTTTGAGCCACCATTTTCCACGCCGGCCGGGCGCATACGGGGCGTCATCGCGTTTGAGCATCAGGCCCTCGTTGCCCCGCGCGCGCGCCGCCTCGAAACGATCGTTGATTCCGACCGCCGGAGACTCGGCGACGCGTTCGAAGGACGCGAGCCGCAAAGACGCTTTGGGCAACACGAGGTCCGCCAAACGTTCGCGCCGCGCCGTCAGCGGCTCCTCGAGCAGCAGATCGTCGCCGATAGCGAGCAAGTCAAAGATGACGTAGGCGAGCGGCACCTCGCGCAAGAGCTCGTCGTCGAGTGTTTTGCGCTGCAAGCGAGCTTGAAGCGTTCGAAACGGCAACACCCCGTCGCCGCGCATGGCGACGATCTCGCCGTCGAAGATGGCATCGCCGGAGATCGTCGCTAATGCTGCCGCGATTTCCGGATATGAGGCCGTCACGTCGTTGAAGCGGCGCGAGAAGAGGCGCACGCGGCCGTCGCGCACGTGCGCCTGTGCGCGGATCCCGTCGTACTTATCTTCGACGATCCAGACCGCGCCGTCGAGTTGCGGATATTCCGTCGCGTAAGTAACCGGTGTGGCCAGCATGAAGCCGATCGGTGCGCCGTACTCGACGCGCAGCTCGGCCAGCGAGCCGTGTTTTGCCGCCAAGGCGACGGTGCCGGCGTCGCCTGCGGCCATTACGCCGCGCCGCACGGCGCCGGCATCGGTATCAAAGGCTCGCGCTATTGCGTCGAGCACCAAACCCTCGCGCAATCCGACGCGCAGATCGCCGGTTATGATCTTGACGACGTAGGTTGCAACGAGGGGATCGGTGCAGGCGCGGAAGATCCGTTCGAGGACCGCTTCCCGGCGCCGGTTCGACTGTTTACCCGAAGCAGCAGCGATTTCGCCGAAGTGCGTTTCGAGCACCGCCGGCGTCAGATGCTCGGAGAAGAGCGTTGCCGCACGCGGCGGCCGCACCAGCGGCGCCAGCGCCGCGCCGAGGTCGCCGGTCGCGCGATAGGCACCGCTCAATGCGGCGTCGTCAAACTCCCACACCCGGCGCGCGACCTCGACAATCGTGCGTCCGCCCACCGAGAGCGTTCGCGAATCTCTGGCCGCGAAAGGCGAGCCGGTGAAAAAGCGCGCCGCCGCCGCCAAATCGGCGTCAGCGAGCGTGCGGAAATATTGGGCGAGAAGCTCGATCTTCTCGAGCTTCCCGGGGTGCGAGGCGATTCGCGCAGCCGTCTCCGCGAAGCGTTCCATCGCGAACGACTAGGCGACGCGCGCGGGGGGATTCTTCTGAAAGTAGTCGTAGGTTAGGCGGATTCCATCGGCCAGCGCGGTCGACGGCCGCCAGCCGAGTTCCGCTGCGGCACGCGAAGCGTCGAACTCGGCGTCGCGCGCATCGCCCGCTCGCGGCGGCGCATTCGTGACCGGTGCCTCGTACCCCGTAAGGCTCACCAGTGCGCGGTAGATGTCGTTGACGCTGGTGCGCCGCCCGGTGCCGATGACGTAACACTCGCCCGAGCCGCGTTCGAGCGCTTCGAGGTTCGCGCGTGCCACGTCGGCGACGTAAACGTAGTCGCGCGTCTGCTCGCCGTCCCAGTCGATGCGTACGCCTTCTTGCCGCAGAAACTTTCCGATGAAGATCGCGATGACGCCGGCCTCGCCGTTGGGATCTTGGCGCGGCCCGTAAACGTTGCCGTAGCGCAGCGCGGTGAAGTCCAGATCCTTGGAGGCGCGATAAAAGCGCAGATAATGTTCGGCGACCATTTTCGAGATGCCGTACGGGGAGCTCGGCCGTTGCGGCGTCGCGTCGTTAATGGGAAGAGTTTCGGGCGTTCCGAAGCTGGCGCCGCTCGAAGCAAAGATCACCTTCCGGGCTCCGCTGCGCTGAGCGTTCTCGAGCACGTTCAGCAGGCCCACGATATTGACTTGCGCGTCGTAGATCGGGTCGCGAGTCGAGATCGCGACCGAATGCTGGGCGGCGTGGTGATTCACAACGTCGGGCTTGAACTCGGCAAAGATGCGGGCGAGGCTTTCGTCGCGCACGTCCATGTGCACCAGGGTCACGCCGCTGGGTACGTTGATGCGCTGGCCTCCGCCGTGCTCCCAGAGCGAGTCGACGATCAGAATCTCGTGCCCTGCCGCGAGGTAGGCGTCCGCGATGTGCGACCCGATGAATCCGGCGCCGCCGGTAATGATGATGCGGATGACGCTTCCTCCTGCTCTTCCTAGACGCCGCCACACTTCGTCGTTACTGCAGCGGCGTGACGCCGTATGCGATTCTTCTTTGCGCGGTCGCCGCGGTGCTCGCAACGCTCACCGTTTCGAGGACGCCCGCGGACGTACGTACCGTCGTCGTTGCCGCCGACGCCGCGTTCGTCCTCTTTCTCTTTAGCCGGCACTGCCGACCGGCGCGCTTTCGCGCGCTGCTTCTCGTCACCCTCGCGGCCGCGCTTCTAAACGCCGGCATTCGCGCGCGTTCCGATGCGGAATTCGTGGGAGGGCGAACCGCTCGCTATGCCGCGACGCTGCTCGATCGCGTCGAGCAGCCCGACGGTACGAGCGAGGTAACTCTCGCCCTCGACAACGGCGCGACGGCTGCCGCTCGCGTGCGCGAAGACGTACCGCCCGGCACACGCCTATTGGTTCGCGGTCGCCTGGAACCGTTCGACGAGGCGCGCAATCCCGGCGAGCCGAGCGAACGCGCGATCGAGGCCGAGCGCGGCGTGGATGGCCGGTTCGAGGGTGCGGCGATTCTGGCGATCGATCGGAACGCGACGGGCGACGCACGAACGTGGTTGGCGTGCGCCCACGCGTGGGCGCACGAGCAACTGCGCCGGCGCTTGGGCGAGCCCGCTGCTTCGGTAGTGTCGGGAGAGTTGTGGGGCGAGCGCGCTGCAATACCGCCGTCACTGCGTGCGGAGTTCCAAGAGACCGGAACGGTTCACGTTCTGGTGACCGCGGGTTTGCATCTAGGTGCGGTCACGGCGCTCGTAACGCTGCTTCTCGGCGTACTGGTAATGCCGCGGGCGCTGACGTGTACGATCGCGATCGCCGTCGTTTGGCTCTTCGTATGGTGGAGCGGCGCGCAGCTGCCGGCGATGCGGGCTGCGACGATGGCCACCGCGGCGCTCGCGGCGCGCGCTTGCGGACGTGCGACTTTTTCGTGGAACGCGCTGGCGTTCGCCGCACTGGTCATTGCGTTCGCACGGCCCACAAGCGTTGCGTCGGCATCGTTCGCCCTTTCGTTCTCATGCGTTGGCGCGATCTTTGCCTGCGCGGCGCCTTTAGAGCGCTGGCTCGAACGTGCCGTTGCGATACCCGATCGGCTGCGCGAGGCGCTCGTCCTCTCGGTGGCAACGCAGCTGGGAACCTGGCCGCTCGGCGCCGCGGTCTTTCTGCAGTTTGCGCCCTATGCGATCGCGGCAAACTTTGCCGTGGTTCCCTGCGTAGCGTTGACGATGGCGCTGGCGGCAGCGCAGCTCGCCTTGTCGTGGTGCGATCCGTTGGCGCAGGCGACCGCCAATCTCAACTCGTGGCTCCTGGCCTGGATGCTCGGCGTGGTGGATACCTTGAGCGCGCTGCCGGGTGCCGCCATTCCGATGACGCCCGCGCCGGCGTGGTGCATCGCGGCGTACGACGCGGCGCTGCTGGCTGCACCATTTCTGTGGCGCGGCAAGGCCAAAGAAGCCGGCATTGGTTGGGTTCGAACGCTCGCCGTCGCGGCAGTGCTTCTGGGAGCCGCGCTGGTGCTGTTGCCGCCGCCACGCGTCGACGCGCGCCTTCGCATCACCGTGCTCGACGTCGGCCAAGCCGATTCAATTGTGATTCAAACACCCGCCGGGCACGCGTTTCTCGTCGATGCCGGGGGACGGCTGGAACGCGGGAGGCAAGGCGACGATTCCGTGGCCGAGCGCGTTGGCGAACGAACCGTCGTGCCGTTTTTGTTGCGACATGGCATTCATGCATTGGATGCGATCGTGCTCTCGCACCCCCACGGCGATCACGCCGGCGGCCTCGCGCCGGTGCTTCGTCACTTACGCGTGACCGAAATCGCCGACGGCGGCCAGCGCTATGGCGGTCACGCCTACCAAGACGCGCTGGCTACGGCGCGAGGCGAGGGAGTACCGATCCTCAATCCTCGCGCCGGCGCCGAGTGGCGAACCAGCGACGGAGTTGCCCTA